>JACCDW010837172.1_pt1 | contig 46644 bp, 35 predicted proteins | sample 7449781 | NCBI WGS metagenome assembly JACCDW01 (sample SAMN15323449, study PRJNA562643) | freshwater metagenome | isolation source: river surface water | place: USA:Blue River Watershed | collected 2017-08-18
ATGCCGAAGGTCAGGACGAGCGGGGAAGTTTGGTTTTGCACTGGGAAAGCATTAAGATAGCTGATTGTGCATTTTACTTTAAGGGCTGTACCGTGAGTGACAATAAGACAACCGAGCAAGAATTCAAGACCTGGATGTGCCTGATCTGCGGCTGGGTGTACGACGAGGAAGCCGGCCTGCCCGACGAGGGTATTGCGCCGGGCACGCGTTGGGATGACGTGCCGATGAACTGGACATGCCCGGAATGTGGCGCCCGCAAGGAAGATTTTGAGATGGTCGCGATCTGATCGCGTTGATGTGACGCACGCCGTTGTGCACATCGAAGACGGGGACCGCGGGATCCCCGTTTTTTTTGGCATCCCGATCTGACGCGGGAGCGACTGTGGCCAAAACGCCGCCAATGCAGCGCATTTGATTTTTCAATGTTTTAACTAGTTGCCTTTCTTGTTACATTCCGGCTGGATTTTTCCAGTGGGTGAACGATGCAGGCAATCCAGCAGGCCGGGAATCCCCTCCTGGTCATCGACGACAGCAGCACGATCCGGCGCTCGGCCGAGATCTTCCTCGGGCAGGCCGGTTACACGGTCGTGTTGGCCGAGGATGGTTTTGCCGCGCTGTCCGTCATCCTCGAATGCAAGCCGGCACTGATCTTCTGTGACATCCAGATGCCGCGGCTGGATGGTTTCCAGACTTGTGCGCTGATTCGCCGCCATCCTGAATTCCGTCATGTGCCCGTCGTGCTGCTGTCATCGCGCGATGGTGTGTTCGACCGCGCGCGCGGCGTACTCGCTGGCGCCAGCGCCTACCTGACCAAGCCCTTCACCAAGGACAGCCTGTTGCGCACGGTGAGCGAACAGCTGGCTGCCGTGTCGTCCTCATCACCGCCCGTGCCACCCGCGCTGCCCGTACCGATTTCGACGCTGGCACTGCTTCCCGCCGTACCGCCTGCCCCTGCTTCCGTTCGCGAGGCGGCGGAACTTTCCCTCCTGATCACGGACCCGCCATCGCCATGACAGCAGCGCACATCCTCGTCGTCGATGATTCGCCGACCGAACGTCATTTCCTCGCCGACCTGCTGACCCGCAACGGCTACTCGGTGACCACGGCCGACAACGGTGAGTCGGCGCTGCTGCAGATACGCAGCAAGCGGCCCGACCTTGTGTTGATGGATGTCGTGATGCCGGGCCAGAACGGCTTCCACGCCACGCGAGAAATCGCACGCGATCCGGCGACCCGGAGCCTGCCGGTCATCATCTGCAGCAGCAAGCAGCAGGACAGCGACCGCGCCTGGGGCTTGCGACAGGGTGCGCGCGACTACCTGGTCAAGCCCATCGATCCGGCGCAGCTGTTGCAGACCGTCGCCGGCATGTTGCGCCAGAGCGCGTAAATGCCGGGCTCGTCTCTGCAGCATGCAAGCCGCGCCGATCCGGTGCCGTCAATGCCGCCTGTTGGCGCTGCGCTGCTGGGATTTGCCGCCGGTGGCCAGCGGTGGCTGGTCGATCCCGGGCAGGACGTACAAGTGATCGATGCGCCGATTACGCCGGTGCCGCTGACGCGGCCCTGGTACCTCGGGCTGGTCCTGCTCGGACAGCGGATGATCGCGGCCATCGACCTTGCCGGTCTGGGCGGCGCCGAGCCTGGCGCGCGCAAGCCCGTGGAGCGGCTGCTGCTGTTGCCCGAACGATGGCACACCGCATTGCGCGTCGAGCGTGTGTACGGACTGAGGGATGCAGCAGGCTTGCGTGCCAACGATGCGCACCCATTCTCCGCAACCTCGGCATCCTCAACAGCCCCGGCACCCTCAACACAATCGGCGCCACCCGCACGATCGGCATCCTCGGTGCCGACCGCCGCGCTGCCCTGGTGTGGCGCGACATGCTTTGACGCCGACGGTCAGTGCTGGCAAGTCCTCGATGTGGCGCAGTTGTGCACATCGCCCGTCTTCCTGCAGGCCGGCATCCCGCAATCCGCATGACATCCGCCGCGCGCCGCCGCCGAACCCAACAAGAGCTTCCGGAGATCGCATGAATACCCGAACCCGAACGATGAACACCTGGGGCGAGCGCCTGACCGGCGGGCGTGCCGCACGATGGTGGCGGCTGTATCGGCGCCGCTGGCTGAATGGTGTCAGGCGCTGGCGCCTGTCGCGCTTTGCGCAGGATTTGCACGCGCTGCAGGATTCGGAGGAAATGCACGAGCCGCAAGCGCTGCCGGGGGTGTCGCAGACGGTGGATGCGCAGGGCCGGAACGATCCTCAGGGCCAACACTATCCGCGACAACAGACCCGGCGTCATTACCCGCTGCGCTTGCAGCGTGTGCAGCGCCGGATACAGCTGGCGCTGGCTCTGTCATTGCTGGGCCTGGCAGCGCTGGGATGGATGCATGCGCAGCTGACCCTGTCGGGGTCGCTCAAATCCCAGATGGCCAGCGAACTGGTGATGCATTCGCAAAGGCTGGGCAAGGCAGCGCCGAATGCGGTGCAAGGCAATCCCGAAGCCTTCCGCCAGCTGGCGCAAAGCCGGGCGGCGATCAATCGCGCATTGCATGCGCTCGAAGCCGGCGGTACCTGGGAAGGCCAGGCGGTCGCACCCGCGACCGGTGAGCTCGCTGCGCGGGTGACGGCGATCGTGCGACAGTGGCGCGCATCCGATCGTGCGGCCGCCATCTTGCTCGAACATGAAGCGGGGCTGACCGGCTTTCGGCGTACCTTGCAGACACTCAATCGCAGCAGCCCGGTGTTACTCGAGCTGACCGAGCAGGTCGCCACGCTGCTGGCGCAGAACGGCGCGTCCCCGCATGAAGTGGCCGCGGCTGGCCAGCTGGTGATGCTCACGCAGCGGCTGGGCAAGGGCGCCAATGAATTCCTGACCGCCGATGGCATCAACCAGGACACGGCTTTCCTGCTGGGCCGCGATGCGAGTACTTTCCAGGACATCGTCGTCGCCTTCATCGATGGCAGCCCGGTGATGCGGCTGCCGCCGACGTCGAATGCCGATGCGCGCGCGAAGCTGATCGAACTGCGCGCGCAGTTCGAAATTTATCGCACCGAGCTGGCCGGCATCCTCGACCATCTGGCGCATTTCATCGCCGCCAAGGAAGCCGAACGCGCGCTCTTCAATGACAATGAATCCCTGCGCGAGCACCTGCTCGAGCTGCAGCAGGTCTACCGGACCCAGGCCGCAGGCAGCGACTGGACCGGTATTGCACTGCCGCTGGTCGGTGCTGCCGTGGTGGTGCTGGCCATCGCACTGGCTGCGCTGATGCTGCATGACAGCCGTCGCCGTACACGCGACGCCGACGCGCAGCGCATCGAAGCCGAACGCCAGCGGCAACAGGCGCGGGCCGATGAAGAAGCGGCGCGCCAGCTGAACCAGCAGAACCAGACAGCGATCCTGCGCCTGATGAATGAATTGCAGGAAGTCGCCGATGGCAACCTCGCGCTGCAGGCCACTGTCAGCGAAGACATGACGGGCGCGATTGCCGACTCCATCAATGTGACACTGGAAGAATTGCGCGCCTTGCTGGCACGTGTGCAGCAGACGTCGCAGCGCGTCGGCGATGCCTGCGACAGTTCGCGCGTCACCGCCGCCGACCTGCTGGCACTCGCAGCGCGGCAGGCCGACGACATACAGCAGACCAGCCAGGCGGTGCTGCAAATGGCTGCGCAGATACACCAGGTATCGCAGGCCGCCGTCGAATCGGCGCAGGTGGCGCAGGTGTCGGTGCAGGCTGCGCAACAGGGCGAAGCCGCGGTCCAGGATGCGATCCACAGCATGCAGCAATTGCGCGAGCAGGTGCAGGAAACCTCGAAGCGGGTCAAGCGCCTCGGCGAGTCCTCGCTCGAGATCGGCGACATCACCGACCTGATCGCCGGCATCACCGAGCAGACACAGGTGCTCGCCTTGAACGCCGCCATCCAGGCCGCGGCGGCCGGCGAGGCCGGGCGCGGCTTTGCGGTGGTGGCCGAAGAAGTGCAGCGGCTGTCCGAGCGTTGCGGCGAGGCGGCGCGTCAGGTCGGTCAACTGGCCAAGGCCGTGCAGGCCGATGCGCAGGAAGCCGTGCATGCGATGGAGCGCTCGACGCAGAGTGTGGTCGATGGCGCAAGGCGCTCCGATGCGGCCGGACTGGCGCTGGCCGAGATACGGCGCGTGTCGCAGCAGCTCCATGAGCTCGTGCACGGCATCTCCGCAGTTTCGGGCGAACAGTCGGTGCTGGCCAAGGGCGTCGCGACCAGCATCGAGCGCATCCTGGGCATCACCGGCCAGACGCGCGACGGCACGCAGAAGACCGCCAGCGCGATACAGGAGCTCGACAGCCTGGCGGGCGAACTCGACCGTGCGATCGCGCGCTTCCGGATCGCCTGAGCGCGTCGCCAAGTGAATCCTACGAAGCCCGGCGATGGCGGCCCGGTGCTGGCCGATCGGGTGCCGGCGTCGCAGGCCTTGCATGCTGCCGCCCTGCTGGCCTTGGGCGACGAGATCCCCCGGCAGCTGGAGGCGCTCGCGCAAGGTGAGTCGGCAGCGGGTGGGGACTGCCTCGCGCGGCTGATGTCGCCAGAGCCGCCAATGCCGCTGAAGCAGGTGGCTGGTGCCTTGCGCATCGCGGGAGAGCAGGGGGGTGCGGCACTGGTCGAATTACTGGGAACGGCCCTGCAGCGATATGCCAGCGGCCGGGAAGCCACGGCAGACGTGATGACGGAACTAAAGGCCATCACGGCGGATTGTGCGGCTCGCCTGCGCGATGCGCTGCGTTCCAGGGCGCTCGGCCACACGCTGGCAGCAGCCCACTGGCTGCCTTGTTGGCAAAGGCTGGCGGCGTTGATTCCCGAGGTGGATGCGCATCCCAGCCAGTTACTGGCACTGGCGGCCAACCCGGACCTCGCCACATTCAAGGAAGAAGATATCCCGCATGACGCGTCCGGCTTGCAGGTCGCCATCGATGTGCTGGCCAGCGACGTGGATCATGCGTTGCTGGACTTCCTGCGCAGCGGCGCCGACAGCCCGCGGCAGCATGCGGCACACGCCATTGCCGTGGCGCTGGCCGGCATCGCAGTGCGCCAGCCGTCGCCGCAAGGCCTGTTGCGCTGGCAGGTATTGCAGGCCTTTGCCATGGAAGTGTCCGCAGGCCAGCAATATGAACTCACGCGCACCAAACGCATCCTGTCAGCGACGGGCCGGCAGGTGCGGCAGGTGCTGCGCTCGCGGCATCATGTGCCGCCCGACAGCTTGCTGCGCGAAGCCTTGTTCGAAATGACACTGCACCTTTGCCGGACCGCGCTGGCACAACAGATGGCAGAGGAACATGCATTGGCGGCGCAGTTTCCCTTGCTGGCCGGGCAGGGAGGCGTTGCGCTCTCCGACGACGACGCATTCGAGCGCGACTGGGAAGCGCTGCAGTGGGCCATGCAGGCGAAATTCGGCATTGCCGACGGCAGGACGACCGCCACGGCAGGGTCATCGACCAATGATGCTTCGCTCGCTGACATGGCTGCTGGCTGCAGGACAGGATCGACCGTACCCATGGCCAGCGGACTGATGCGCGCCATCGCAGAGGCATTCAGGGAATCCATCGCTGCGATCGAATACCGGATCGACGCCGATGGCGAGCAAGGCCTCTCGCTCAGAGCCTTCGATGAAGTGCAGGATCACATATCGCAAATCGACCCGTGCGCGGACATGCTCGATCACGCAGGTTTGCGGGCGGCGGTGGATGAGCTGAATGCAGCGCTGGCACGGCTGTCACCGGTCGCGTTCGTCGGTGGCGACGCTGCAGACTTTGGGGCGCGTCTCGACGAATTTGCGGCGTGCCTCGTGGCGCTGGAGGCGGAACTCGTCCTGCTGCCGTTCAGCAGCTCTGTCAACCCCATCGGTAACAGTAACGGTACCAACGCCAGCACCGACACCACCTGCACCAACGACACCCAAGACACCAACGATACCAACGACACCAACGTTCGCATCGACACGGACATTGGCCCGGATCCCGGCGCCGCCACAAGGCCGGGCGTACCAACATTACAGCAAATTTTCATGAACGAAGCGCGAACGCGACTGGACAGCCTGTCCGTTTCGCTTGCGGACTGGAAGACAAGACCGGCCGCAGGCTTGCCGCTGCAAGCCTGCATCGACGCCCATGCGATAGCGGGCAGTTCGGCCACGGTGGGCCGGGCAGCCATCCATGCACTCGCGCAGCCGCTGGAGTTGGCCTGTGCGGCTTGCGAATCTCGCACCTGCACGACCGAGGCCGCTGGTCTGCTGGCCGACGCCATTGCCAGGCTGCGGAGCCTGCTTGACGAAGACCACGATATCGTCGGGGCCGATGATGGTGGTTGCATTGATGCGCAACGGATAGCCAGGCTTGAGGCACTAGCCCGGCCATCAGCTGGCGAGTTTGCTGGTCAGCGAGCCGATGTGCGAGTCGGTGAGCACATCGATGCGCTCGCAGGTCCTCACGTCGGTTCTCAAGCATCTGAGCTGCCCAATGTTGAGGAAGCGTCGACCGACGTACCCGATAACGAATTACGTGCGCTGTTTGACGAGGAAGCGGCCGACTTGCTGCCGCAGTTGCACCATGCGATGCAGGCCTGGCTGTCGCGTCCCGCAGATCCTGCGCCTCCTTCGCACCTGATGCGGGTGCTGCATACACTGAAGGGCAGTGCGCGCATGGCGGGGCAGACGGCGCTCGGAAATGCATTGCATCATCTCGAATCGCAGGCCGCCGCCATTATCGACGCCCGATCGGTGGCGGTGGAGGCCTTGCAGCAGTTGCAGCGTCAGCTGGATGACGCGTTGCAATTCACCGCTGTTCACAGCGAGTCGGCAAGGGATTGTTCCAGCCCTGACGTGAATGCAGTAGCTGCATTGCCTGCAATGTCCGCGGTACCTGCAATGCTCACCCTGCCTGTTCATGCCGCGAGCAAGGCGGTGGCGTATGTCGCATCACCCACCAGCGCCAGTACCAGCACTAACGGCGATCCAAGCCGAAGCCAAAGCCAAAGCCAAAGCCCAAGCCCAAGCCCAAGCCCAAGCGCAATCCCTGGCGCAAGCGTCATCCCAAGTCAGTCCCGGCTGCGTATGTCCGTCAGTCTGCTGGGCCGCATGACCGATGCCGCCGCAGGCTTGCTGTCCGGTTTGCATCAGCAGGGCGACGAATTGCTCGCTTTGCGACAAGGCGTCACCGATCTTGCCGACAACCTGGCCCGCTTGCGTACACAGCTGCGCGAACTGGAAATCGAAGCCGATGCACGGATCGATGCGCGCGCATTGCGTCATGACGATGCCGCTTTCGATCCGCTGGAATTTGATCGCTACACCCGCGTGCATGAACTGGCCCGCGCGATGTCGGAAAGCGTCGCCGACATCGCCGAAGTGCAGCGCATGGTGGCGCGGCAGTCCGATGCGCTTGCGTGGTCTTCGGGCCAGCGCCAGCGCCATGCCCGTGCCTTGCATGCGGACTTGCTGCAGGCGGGGACGTCTCCCTTCGGCAGCCTGGAGCCGAGGCTGTCGCAGGCCTTGCGCCAGGCGGTGCGCGACATGGGCGGTCGTGTCGCGCGAGCCGAGGAGGCAGCAGGGCGGGGAGGAAGCCATGCGCAGGAAGGCCATGGCGCGCCCGGATCGTCTGCAGCATCAGAAGCGTCAGAAGCATCAGAAGCATCAGAAGCACAGGTAGCACCTGAAGCGAGATTGGTGCTGGAAGGCGGCGAGCTGGCACTGGATCGCAGTTTGCTGGAGCGGCTGGCCGCGCCGCTGGAGCATCTGGTTCGCAATGCCATTGCCCATGGCATCGAACCGGCGGCCGAGCGTGAGCGGCTTGGCAAGCCCCGGATCGGAACCTTGCGCCTGTCCCTGTCACGGGAGGCTAACCAGTGGCGACTGGAAGTGGCCGATGACGGGCGCGGACTCGATGCAGCGCGCATACGCGCGCGCGCCGCAGCCATGGGACTGCCGGTTGCTACGGGGCGGCCTGATGGCGAGGAGGTGTCCGCCACCGAGCTGATCTTCGCGCGCGGCTTGTCGACCAGCGACGCATTGACGCCCCTGGCCGGCCGCGGCGTGGGCATGGATGCCGTGCGCGCTGCCGTGCAATCGCTGGGCGGCGCGATCGAGGTACGCAGCGAACCTGGCCGCGGCTGCTGCTTCGTGCTCGTATTACCGCTGACGCTGGCGATCCTGCCGGTGCTGGTTTGCCGCGCCGGCCCGCACCTGATCGGCGTGCCTTCCGCGATGGTCGAGCAGGTGCTGAAGCTGGACGGGCCGGCATTTGCCGCGGCCAGCGAAGGCGAGGGTTTCGCGTGGCAGGGCCAGATCTGCCGCAGGCGCATGCTGGCAGCACTGCTGGGCACGCAGCCTGCGGCAAGTACCGGGGCGGCGCGGCGCAAGACGGTGCTGCTGCTTTCGCAGGCAGGTGGTCGGTTGGCGCTGGTGGTCGACGCTGTCGATGCACGCCGCGAGCTGAGCTTGCGCGACCCCGGGCCGCAGCTGCTGAGCGTGCCGGGCATGATCGCCGCCAGCGCAGCGGCAGATGGCCGCATCGTGCTGGTGATGAACCCCTTCTCGCTCGCGCATGCCGGGCACCTAGCGTTGACGGCGCAAGTATCGGTTTCGCCTGTCGCTGTCGCATCGAGTGCGGCAAGTTTCGCCACGTCCGCTGCCGCTGATGCCGCCATGTCCACAGTAACGCCTGCCGAACAAGCACCAGTCATCCTCGTCGTCGACGATTCGCTGACCGTGCGCCGCGCGACCCAGCGCTTGCTGGAACGGCAGGGTTATGTCGTGCAGCTGGCGCGCGACGGCGCTGAGGCGCTGGCCCTGCTGGCAGGCGCGGGTGGTGACGGCGATGACGAAGCCGAGGTCGATACGCGCAAGCCGCAGGCCGTGCTGCTCGACATTGAAATGCCGAAAATGGATGGTTTCGATGTGCTGTCCGTGCTGCGCGACGATGCGCGCTGGCAGCACTTGCCGGTGGTGATGATTACTTCCCGCACCGCTGACCGGCACCGCGAACGCGCATTGCAACTCGGCGCCAATGCCTATGTCGGAAAGCCTTATCGGGAAGAGGAATTGCTGGCCTTGCTGTCGGGCCTGACGTCACCCGGGCCACCCACGGTTGACACGGTAGACGCGGGTGGCGCGGCGGCATCGATAACGTCCTTTGCAGCCTGAAAGGGAGCGCAATGAAGATCGACTGGCAGAGAAATCGCGAAAAAATCGTGCTGCAGCGCCGGCATGATCATGTCGCCCTGGTCTTGCAGGGAGGAGGCGCGCTGGGCGCCTACCAGGCCGGCGCCTATGAAGAACTCGATGGCACGCCTTACCAGCCGGATTGGGTGGTTGGTGTCTCGATCGGCGCCATCAATGCCGCCATCATCGCGGGTAACCCTCCCGGGCATCGGGTCGACAAGTTGAATGCCTTCTGGCAGCTGGTGTCATCCGGCATGCCGCAGTTCAGCGACCCCACCACCATCATGCCCTGGCTGCGCGCGCTGACCGAGAACGGGCAGGACCGCAGCGCGTTGAACCAGTTCAGTGCCTGGCATGCAGCGGTGCTGGGCATCCCCGGTTTCTTCCAGCCCCGCTTGCCCCCACCGCCTTTTCAGCCGCGCGGCACGGCTGGCGCACTGAGCCTCTACGATACGTCGCCCTTGCGCACGACATTGGAGAGCCTGATCGATTTCGACTTGATCAATGAAGGCGCGATCCGGCTGTCGCTGGGCACCGTGAACGTACGCACCGGTAATTCACATTACTTCGATAACACGCAGGAGCGCATCGGGCCCGAGCATGTGATGGCCAGTGGTGCGTTGCCGCCGTCGTTCCCGCCTGTGGTCATCGATGGCGAAGCCTGGTGGGATGGCGGCATCCTGTCGAATACGCCGCTGCAGCATGTACTGGACCTGCGCGCCCGCACCCACAGCCTGCTGGTATTCCAGGTCGACTTGTTCAATGCGCGCGGTCCGGTGCCGCTGGATTTCGATGAAGTGCTCAAGCGCCAGAAGGACATCATCTACTCAAGCCGCACGCGCTACACCAGCAACATGGTGGCCGAGCTGTCCAACACCCGCAAGGCGATCACCAGCCTGATCGCCAAGTTGCCGCATCACCTGCTGGACGATCCCGAGGTCAGGCACCTGAAAGAATTTGCCGAAGACGCACCGATGGACCTGGTGCACCTGATCTACCGGCAGGGGCCGGATGAGCGCGAATCGAAGGATTATGAATTTTCGCGCGTGTCTGTGCTGCAGCGCTGGGAAGCCGGGCGGCGCGATTTGCGCGATGTGTTGCAGCATCCTGAGTGGCTCAAGTGCGCGGGCGACGCGGGCGGCACGACCCAATACGATCTTGCCGAGCACAGCCGCCCGATCAACAGCCTCGCGGAATGAGCGCTTTCAGTGCGGCCGCCCCGGCCGGCCTCTGACGGGCATGAACCTGCGCTGCTCGAGGGAGGCCGTAGCGAGCGCAGGGACGGCTCACGTGCCGGCCGCCTCGGCGGCCCCGACCTTTCCAGCACCTTCTCGACTATGACTTCTTGACCACCGCATAGCGCTCCAGCGTGCGCTTGCGTGCCTCGTCATGCGCGACCACCGGGCGCGGGTAGTTCGCGCCCAGCGTCACGCCGGCCATCTGCAGCGTCATCTCCGGCGCCAGCCAGGGCGCATGCAAGTGTTTGGCATCGAGCTTGGCCAGCTGCGGCAGGTAACGTTTGATGAACTTGCCGTCGGGGTCGAACTTCTCCGATTGCGTGATCGGGTTGAAGATGCGGAAGTAGGGCTGCGCATCGCAGCCCGATGACGACGCCCACTGCCAGCCGCCATTGTTGGCGGCGAGGTCGAAGTCGTTCAGCTGGCGCGCGAAGTAGGCTTCGCCGCGCCGCCAGTCGATGCCGAGGTCCTTGATCAAGAAGCACGCAGTGACCATGCGCAAGCGGTTGTGCATGTAGCCGGTCTGGTTCAACTGCAGCATTGCCGCATCCACCAGCGGGTAGCCGGTCCTTCCCTCGCACCAGGCGGCGAAGTCGGCATCCGCGGCATCGCCTTCTTCCCACGCGATGCGATCGTATTCAGGTTTGAATGCACCGCCGACCACATGCGGGTTGTGATGCAGGATCATGAAATAGAAGTCGCGCCATACCAGTTCAGCCAGCCACCCCGCCGCACCTTCGCCACCGGTGCCCGACTGTATGGCCTGCATTGCATGCCGCGCCAGCGCGCGGATCGACGTGGTGCCGAAGCGCAGGTGCACCGACAGGTAGGACGGGCCTTTCACGGCCGGGTAGTCGCGTGTGCTGCGGTAACGCGCCATGCGCGGCAGAAAGTCGTCGAGCAGCGCCTGTGCGCCGCTCATGCCGGTGGGGATCTTCAGCGCGGCCAGGTCGACTTCATCGAAGCCCATTTGCGCGAGCGAGGGCAGCGATGGCAATGTGCTGGTGCTGGCAGCAGCGGACGATGCCGTCGGCACTTGCAATTGCCCCGGAGCCGGCGTGCAGTCGAAATGGGGCAGCAGCGTGGTGTCGAGCCCGCCGGAGGGCAGCTGGAAGCTTTTCAGCCAGGCATTCTTGTAGGGCGTGAAGACGGTGAAGGGCTTGCCGGCCAGCGTCAGCACTTCCTCCTTCTCGCGCACCACCTGATCCTTGAAGCTCAGCAGATCGCGGCCGTCGGCCTTCAGCGCCCTGGCCACCGCGGCATCGCGTTCGACCGCTGCCGGCTCGTAGTCATGGTTGCTGAAGACGGCATCGACGCCCAGCTCGGCAGCCAGCCGCGGTATCTCGTCCACGGCCCGCGCGTACCTCACGATCAGCCCGCCGCCCTGCGCGCGCAGCGCCGCGTCGAGTTCGGTCAGGCTGGCATGGATGAAGGCAACCCGGCGATCCGTTCGGCCGCCGCCGAAGGCCGGATCCTTCAGGGGATCGAGGATGTCCTTGTCAAATATGAAAGCGCAATGCACGGCCTGCGCGCGCTGCAGCGCATGGTGCAAGGCCGCGTGGTCGTAATTCCTCAGGTCGCGCCGGAACCAGACCAGCGCAGAAGTCATCGTCTTCTTCATCTTTTTTGCGAGTGGCCGGGCCATGGTGCACCGGCGATGCAGGGCAGGAAGCCGGCAGTGTAAGGGCAGATCGGAAAGGACGTGCAATGCTGCTAAAATGCGCGCATGGCCAAGCAAGACAAGCCGTCCAAATCTTCCCCGTCGGCCAGTGCCGATACCCCCGCGCAAGGCGCGGACGCACCCGATTTTTCCGCCGCTTCCGCAGACCCCAAGGCGCCGGCAGCCCTGCCGCCCGATGCGCTGAACCTCACCGATCATTTCCTGATCGCGATGCCCAACATGCTCGACCCGATCTTCGGCGGCACGGTGGTCTACATCTGCGAGCACCATACCGGCGGCGCGCTGGGCATGATCATCAACCGTCCGACCGACATGACCATGGATGTGCTGTTCGAGCGGCTCGACCTCGAGCTCGAGATCAGCCCGCATGCGCACTTGCCGAGCGGTCCGGTGCTGTTCGGCGGCCCGGTGCAGGTCGAGCGCGGCTTCGTGCTGCATGCGCCGGATCCTGAACATGGCCCGCAATCGCCTTACAGCTCATCGCTGACGGTGTCGCCCGAGGTCGCGCTGACCACCTCGCGCGACGTGCTCGAAGCGGTGGCCGAAGGCCGCGGCCCGCAGCGCCTGGTCGTGACCCTGGGCTGCGCCGGCTGGAGCGCCGGCCAGCTGGAGGACGAGATCCTGCGCAACGGCTGGCTGACCGTGAAAGCCGATCCCGCCATCCTGTTCGATACGCCGATCGAGGCCCGCTTTGCGGCCGCGATGCACCTGCTCGGCATCGACCCGAACCGTCTCACCGGAGACGTCGGGCACGCGTGAGCACGGTGATCGCATTCGACTTCGGCTTGAAGCGCATCGGCGTCGCTGTCGGCAACACCCTGCTGCGGCAGGCGCAGCCGCTGCCGCTGATCGCCGAGCCCACCAATGACGGCAAGTTCAACGCCATTTCGGCCTTGCTGAAGGAATGGCAGCCCGACACGCTGGTGGTCGGCCTGCCGCTGCATCCGGATGGCGCCGAGCACGAGATGAGCGTGCGCTGCCGGCGCTTTGCGAACCAGCTGCATGGTCGCTACGGTTTGCCGGCGGTGCTGGTCGACGAGCGTTACACTTCCGCCGTACTCGACGCAAGGCGTGGCCAGCACATCGACAGCGAGGCGGCTGCGCTGATCCTGCAACAATACTTCGATTCACACGACTCTCCGGACTCCCATGATCCATCCTGAACTCGACGCCGAGCAGCTGTACGCGCAGCTCGAGGCCGCGATCAAGCCCGCGCTGGCCGGCACCGACCGGCTTGCCATCGTCGGCATCTATTCCGGCGGTGCGTGGCTGGCCGAGCGGCTGGCGCGTGCCCTGGGCGTGACTGACGTCGGCTATGTGGACGTGTCCTTCTACCGCGACGATTACGCCGAGCGCGGGCTGTCCGCCGAGGTGCGCCCCAGCCATATCGGCTTCGACGTCGAAGGCGCGAACATCCTGCTGGTGGATGACGTGCTCTACACCGGCCGCACCACGCGCGCGGCGATCAATACGCTGTTCGACTACGGCCGCCCGGCCAAGATCATGCTCGCCGCACTGGTCGACCGCGGCGGCCGCCAGCTGCCGGTCGCGGCCGATTTCTGCGCACGCACCGTCGAGATGGATGCGGACCAGATGCTCGTGCTGCAGAAGGCCGACGACGGCCAACTTACTTTGACCATCGACCATGCATAACCCCCAACTGAACAAGAATGGCGAGCTGCAGCACCTGCTGACACTCGACGGCCTGCCCAAGGCCGTGATCAACCGCATCCTCGACACCGCGGCGTCCTTCGTCAGCGTCGGCGACCGCGAGGTGAAGAAGGTGCCGCTGATGCGTGGCAAGAGCGTGTTCAATCTCTTCTTCGAGAATTCGACCCGCACCCGCACCACCTTCGAGATCGCCTCCAAGCGTCTGTCGGCCGACGTGATCAACCTGAACATCTCGGCCTCGTCGGCCAGCAAGGGCGAGTCGCTGCTCGACACCATCGACAACCTGTCCGCGATGCATGCCGACATGTTCGTCGTGCGCCACGCGCAATCGGGCGCGCCCTACCTGATCGCCAAGCACCTGACCGACACCAGGCAAGACCATGTGCACGTGGTGAATGCCGGCGATGGTCGCCATGCGCACCCGACGCAGGGCTTGCTCGACATGTACACCATCCGCCACTACAAGAAGGACTTCACGAACCTGACGGTGGCGATCGTCGGCGACATCCTGCACAGCCGCGTCGCGCGCTCCGACATCCATGGCTTGACCACGCTGGGCGTGCCCGAAGTGCGCGCGATCGGCCCGCGCACGCTGCTGCCGGGCGGACTCGAGCAGATGGGCGTGCGCGTGTTCACCGACATGAACGAAGGCCTGAAGGGCGTCGACGTGATCATCATGCTGCGCCTGCAGAACGAGCGCATGAGCGGCGCGCTGCTGCCGTCGGCGCAGGAATACTTCAAGAGCTACGGCCTGACGCCCGAGCGCCTGGCGCTGGCCAAGCCCGATGCGATCGTCATGCACCCGGGACCGATGAACCGCGGTGTCGAGATCGATTCCGCCGTCGCCGATGGCGCGCAGGCCGTGATCCTGCCGCAAGTCACCTTTGGCATCGCGGTGCGCATGGCCGTGATGAGCATGCTCGCAGGTACCTGAACATGAGACTACATATCAAGAATGGCCGCGTGATCGACCCGGCCTCGAAGACCGACGCGCAGCAGGACCTGTACATTGCCGATGGCAAGATCGCTGCGATGGGAACCGCACCGGCCGGCTTCATCGCCGACCAGGTGATCGATGCGACCGGCCTGATCGTCGCCCCCGGCCTGGTCGACCTGTCGGCCCGCCTGCGCGAACCCGGCTACGAATACAAGGCCACGCTGGAATCCGAACTGCAGGCAGCGCTCGCCGGCGGCGTCACCAGCCTGCTGTGCCCGCCCGACACCGACCCCGTGCTCGACGAGCCGGGCCTGGTCGAGATGCTGGTGCATCGCGCGCGCATCCTGAACCAGTCGCATGTGTATCCGCTGGGTGCGTTGACGGTGGGACTGAAGGGCAAGGAGCTGACCGAGATGGCCGAGCTGACCGAAGCCGGTTGCGTCGGCTTCTCGCAAGCCGAAGCGACGATTGAAGACAGCACCGTGATGATGCGCGCGCTGCAGTATGCGCACACCTTCGGCTACACCGTCTGGCTGCGTCCGCAGGATGCGCACCTCGGCAAGGGCGGCGTTGCGCACAGCGGCCCGCTGGCCTCGCGCCTCGGCCTGTCGGGCGTGCCCGTCATCAGCGAGACGATTGCGCTGCACACCATCATCGAACTCGTGCGTGCCACTGGCGCGCGCGTGCACATCTGCCGCATCTCGTCGGGTGCCGGCATCGAACTGATCCGCAAGGCACGTGCCGAAGGCCTGGCCATCAGCTGCGACGTCGGCGCGCACCATGTGCACTTGACCGACAACGACATCGGTTTCTTCGACCCGAATGCGCGCCTGACGCCGCCGCTGCGCAGCCAGCGCGACCGCGATGCGATCCGCGCCGGCCTGCTCGATGGCACGGTATCGGCTATCTGCTCCGACCACACGCCGGTCGACGATGACGAGAAGCTGCTGCCCTTCGGCGAAGCGTCGCCGGGCGCCACTGGCTTGGAGCTGCTGCTGTCGCTGGCGCTGAAGTGGGCCGAGGAATCGGCTCCGGGCAAGGATGGCCTCGCTACCGCGCTGGCACGCATCACTTGCGACGCGGCGAAGGTTGCGGGCCTCGATGCCGGCAAGCTGACCGTGGGCGGCGCAGCCGATATCTGCGTGTTCGATCCGGCCGTGCGCTGGAAGGTCGAGGCCGCCGCGCTGCAAAGCCAGGGCAAGCACACACCTTTCCTCGGCTATGAGCTGCAGGGGCAGGTGCGGCACACCCTCGTGTCCGGCCGCCTCGCATACAGCCGGAAGTAAGCATGCCGGTCTTATCGCTGGCGCGGCTGGCGCTGCACCTGTTCGTCGGCCTGTGGAAGGTGGCTGTGCTGTTCCCCTTTCTCGGCGCCGCCGGCCGCGAGCAGCGCATACAGCGCTGGTCGAAGCAGCTGGTGACGATCTGCGGCGTGGCCGTGAAGGTTGATGCCAGCCAGCAGGCTGAACCGGTGTCGCCGGCGCTGGTCATCTGCAACCACATCTCGTGGCTAGACATCTTCGTGATCAATTCGCTGCACCCGTGCCGCTTTGTCGCGAAGTCCGACATCCGCGGCTGGCCCCTGATTGGCTGGCTGTGCGAGCACACCGGCACCATCTTCATCGCGCGCGGCAAGGCACGCGATGTGCGCCGCATCTATGAAGGACTGGTGAAGAGCATCCACGATGGCGAGCGTGTCGCCTTCTTCCCGGAGGGCACGACTGCGCCGCAGGGCACGGTGCTGCCTTTCCATGCGAACCTGTTCGAGGCCGCGATCGAGGCGCAGGTGCCGGTGCAGCCGTATGCGATCCGCTACGTGGATGCCGACGGCAGCCTGCACAGCGATGCCGACTTCATCGGCGAGATGACCTTCCTCGACAGCGTGATCGCGATTATGAAGTCGGGTGGCATGCACGCGGAGCTGATCCGCGTGCCGGTGATACCAACCGAAGGCGCGCACCGGCGCGAACTGGCACGCGATGCGCATGATGCGGTGTCGCGCGCATTGTTCGAGACGGCGCCGCAGGCTGACGAGATAGCAGCGGGTTAATGCATACAAGAGACGCTGGGTCCCGGCATACGCCGGGGCGACGGATTTTGCGGCTAACTTCAAACACCGTCATCCCGGCGCAAGGTGTAGCCGGGGTTTCGGGGCACATATGCCCCGCCGGCGGAACGGGCGCTGCTTGCAAGCAGTGCCGTGCCCTGCAAGGAGGGATCCAGTGACTTTGCATCCCTGATCAACCAGGCGCCCGATGTTGCGGGCAATCGACCTGCAGCAATTGCCGCTGCGACGGGTCGGCTGCCAGTTTCAATGCGCTGAGCTTGCCGCCCCACACGCAGCCGGTATCCAGTCCCACCAGCCTGTCCTGCTGTACCAGTCCCAGCGTCGACCAATGGCCAAAGACCACCGTGTCGTCGCGCGTGCGCCGGCCCGGCACGTCGAACCATGGCAGGTAGCCTTCTGGCGGTGCGCCCGGGCCTTCCTTGGTCTGTAATTCCATTTCACCGTCGGCGCTGCAGAAGCGCATGCGTGTCATCGCATTCACGATGCAGCGCAGCCGGTCTGCGCCTTGCAGATCATCGGACCAGCGCGCCGGTTCATTGCCGTACATCGTGCGCAGGAAGTCCACCCAGCGCTCGCCCTGCAGCATCGCTTCCACTTCCCGTGACAGCGCGACCGCCTGTTCTGCCGACCATGCCGGCAGCACGCCCGCATGCACGATCAGGTGGCCATCGACGATGCGCGCCAGCGGTTGCCGGCGCAGCCAGCCCAGCAGTGCTTCGCGTTCAGGCGCATTCAGGATGTCGTCCAGCGTGTCGCCCCTGCCGGGAGCGCGTATCTGCTGCGAGACCGCGAGCAGGTGCAGGTCATGGTTGCCGAGCACGCACAGCGCGCGATCGCCCAGCGATACCAGCCTGCGCAGCGTCTGCAGCGAAGCCGGGCCACGATTGACGATGTCGCCGACGAAGACCAGCCGCGCATCCGCCGATGCGTCATCGATGCGGGCAAGCAGCAGATCGAGCTGGGCGGCGCAACCTTGCAGGTCGCCGATTGCGTAGGTATCCATCGGAATGAAAGGGGTAGTGGCGGCGCTTCCACGGCGAGCGCGGCGCGACAACGCAAAGCGCCATTATACGGAGCGTGTCGATACCGGAACCCGCTCCCGGGCAGGGTCGGGAAGGGCGCGGAAAGGGGGCATAAGCGGAGGCATGGCAAGGGCAAAGCAAGGGTAAAGCAGGGGCGAACCAGGGGCGAAAGCAGGCAATTTGCACCCCCGCTCGCGTACAATGCGCGCAGCGCAAGTTTTCGGCAGGCCGATGGCTTCGCTACAGAACTTGTCACCGTATTTCCTTACCCCTGACCCTGCAAGGAAGCGCATGATCCTCGTCACCGGCGGCGCCGGCTTCATCGGCTCGAACTTCGTTCTGGACTGGCTGCAGTCCACCGACGAACCCGTCGTCAACCTCGACAAGCTGACCTACGCAGGCAATCCGGACAACCTCGCATCATTGGCCGGCGATGCGCGCCACCAGCTGGTGCGCGGCGATATCTGCGACCGCGAGCTGGTGGCGTCACTCCTCACGCAGCACCAGCCGCGCGCGATCGTGCATTTCGCTGCCGAAAGCCATGTCGATCGCTCCATCCATGGCCCGGGCGACTTCATCCGCACCAATGTCGATGGCACCTTCAAGCTGCTGGAAGCCACGCGCGCTTACCTCGCGACGCTGGATGACGCGCGCCGGCAGGCGTTCCGCTTTCTGCATGTGTCCACCGATGAAGTGTTCGGCACGCTGAGCCCGAGCGATCCGCCGTTCAGCGAGACCACGCCGTTCGCACCGAACAGTCCCTATGCCGCATCGAAGGCGGCGTCCGACCATCTGGTGCGCGCCTGGCATCACACTTACGGCATGCCGGTGGTGACCGGCAATTGCTCGAACAATTACGGCCCGCTGCAATTCCCCGAAAAGCTGATCCCGCTGATGATCGCCAATGCGCTGGCCGGCAAGCCGCTACCCGTCTATGGCGATGGCCAGCAGGTACGCGACTGGCTGTACGTCGGCGACCATTGCAGCGCATTACGCCGCGTGCTGGAAGCCGGCCGCCTTGGCGAGACCTACAACATCGGCGGCTGGAACGAGAAGGCCAACCTCGACGTGGTGCACACGCTGTGCGCGTTGCTCGACGAGCTGGCACCGAAGGCTGGCTCCTATCGCGAACAGATCACTTTCGTTGCCGACCGTCCTGGCCATGACCGCCGCTATGCGATCGATGCGCGCAAGATCGAGCGCGAGCTCGGCTGGCGCCCGGCCGAGACCTTCGAGACCGGCCTGAAGAAAACCGTGCAGTGGTATCTGGCAAATCAGGACTGGGTGCGCAAGGTGCAATCCGGCGAGTACCAGCAATGGATCAACAAGAACTACGCAGAACGTCAGGAGCGTCAGGAGCAATGAGCATGCATCGTCGCGGCATCATCCTCGCCGGCGGTTCCGGCACCCGGCTGTACCCGGCCACGATGGCAGTCTCCAAGCAACTGCTGCCGGTGTATGACAAGCCGATGATCTATTACCCGCTGACCACGCTGATGCTGGCCGGCATGCGCGAGATCCTGCTGATTTCGACGCCGCAGGACACGCCGCGCTTCGAGCGACTGCTCGGTGACGGTCACCAGTGGGGCATCGATATCCGCTATGCGGTGCAGCCGTCGCCGGATGGTCTCGCACAGGCCTTTATCATCGGTCGCGAATTCGTCGGTCACCATCATTCGGCGCTGATCCTCGGCGACAACCTGTACTACGGTCACGACCTCGAGCGCAGCCTGAGGACGGCGAATGCCCGCAGCGATGGATCGACCGTGTTTGCGTACCACGTGCAAGATCCGGAGCGTTATGGCGTGGTCGGCTTCGACAGCCATCGCCGCGCGACCAGCATCGAAGAAAAGCCGGCACAGCCGAAGTCGAATTACGCCGTCACCGGTCTGTACTTCTATGACCAGCAAGTGTGCGACATCGCGGCGGCCATCAAGCCGTCGGCGCGCGGCGAGCTGGAAATCACGGACGTGAACCGCATCTATCTCGAGCAGGGCAAGCTGAATGTCGAGCTGATGGGCCGCGGCATGGCCTGGCTCGATACCGGCACCCATGATTCGCTGATGGAAGCCGGCCAGTTCATCGCGACGCTGGAAAAGCGTCAGGGCCTGAAGGTCGCGTGCCCGGAGGAGGTGGCTTTCCGCAAGGGCTATATCGATTCCGCGCAGCTGGAAAAGCTGGCCGAGCCGATGAAGAAAAATGCGTATGGCCAGTACTTGCTGCGCCTGTTGAACGAACAAATTTTTTGATGAACATCATCCGTACCGAGATTCCTGATGTGCTGATCGTCGAACCCAAGGTGTTCGGCGATGCCCGCGGCTTCTTTTTCGAAAGTTTCAACCAGCGCCGCTTCGAAGAACTGACCGGGCTGGCGCCGCAATTCGTGCAGGACAACCATTCGCGCTCCGCGCGCGGCGTGCTGCGCGGGCTGCACTACCAGCTGCAGCAGGCGCAAGGCAAACTGGTGCGCGTGACGGCCGGTGAAGTGTTCGATGTCTGTGTGGATTTGCGCCGCTCGTCGCCGACCTTTGGCAAATCGGTGTGCGTGACCCTGTCGGCCGACAACCACCGTCAGCTGTGGATACCGCCGGGCTTTGCGCATGGTTTTCTGGTCACCAGCGACAGCGCCGACTTCCAGTACAAGACCACCGACTACTATGCGCCCGAGCATGAGCGCTCGCTGCAATGGAATGATCCGGCGCTCGGCATCCACTGGCCACTGGATCTGGTGGGCGGCGCACCGGCACTGTCGGCGAAGGATCAGGTCGGCGTGCCGCTGGCACAGGCTGATACCTACGCATGAGGATTCTTGTCACGGGCCGTAACGGGCAAGTGGGTGGTGCATTAACCGCCTTGCTGCCGCAGGTCTTGCCCGGCAGCGAGATCATCGCCGTCGATCGCGCGCAACTCGATTTGTCCCGGCTCGAGCAAGTGCGCGAGGTGATGCAATCGATGCGCCCTGACCTGGTCATCAATGCCGCAGCGTATACCGCCGTGGATCAGGCCGAGGCCGAAGCCGAGATGGCGATGCGCATCAATGGCGAAGCGCCCGGCGTGCTGGCCGAAGAGGTTAAGCGCATCAATGCCGCGCTGATCCATTTTTCCACCGATTACGTGTATGACGGCCGCAAGCAGGGCGCATGGGTCGAGGGGGACGCGACCGCGCCGCTGTCCTCCTATGGCCGCAGCAAGCTGGCCGGCGAGCAGGCGATTGCTGCGGTCGGCGTGCCGCACATCATCCTGCGCACCAGCTGGGTCTACGGTCTGACCGGCAAGAACTTCCTGCTGACCATGCTGCGGCTGGCGCAGACGCGCGACGAACTCCGCATTGTCGATGAGCAGTTCGGCGCGCCGACCTGGAGCCAGACGCTGGCCGAGGCGACCGCCGCGATCGTGAGCAAGGCGGGCGCGTCGCATCAAATGGCGGACCTGTCGGGCATCTATCATTGCTGCGCAGGCGGGCATACCAGCTGGTTCGGTTTTGCGCAGGCGATTTTCTCGCACCCATCGGTCACGCGGCGGCCGGCATTGAAGGCCATCACGACGGCCGACTATCCTTTGCCAGCAGTGAGGCCGAAGAATTCGGTGATGGACACGCGCAAATTCGAGGCTGCCTTCGGTCGTTTGCCGCAGTGGGAGCAAGCGCTCGATGACTGCCTCAAGGGCGGGGCTGTCGTGTCGCCGGCCTGACCGGACCGAACGACCCGCGTGACGCGCACTTCACTGAATCCGATACCGCTTCCCGACATCCTCTCGACACTTGATCCAGACTTCACTCACAGGACATCCATGGCAACCCTGACTCCCGGCATCTTCAAGGCCTATGACATCCGCGGCGTGCTCGGCAAGACGCTGGACGCCGCCATCGCAAGACAGATCGGGCAGGCCTTCGGTTCGACCGCGCTCGAGCGCGGTGAGAAGATCGTCATCATCGGCCGCGACGGCCGCCTGTCCGGCCCCGAGCTCTCGGCGGCATTGGCGGCAGGCCTGCAGTCCACCGGCGTCAATGTGATCGACGTAGGCATGGTTGCCACGCCGATGCTGTATTACGCAACCAATGTGCTGGGCGCAGCCAGCGGCATCATGGTTACCGGCAGCCACAATCCGCCGGACTACAACGGTTTCAAGATGGTGCTGGCCGGCGAGGCCATTTACGGCGAGGCGATCCAGCGCCTGCATGCACGTATCGTCGCCCATGATTTCACGCAGGGTGCGGGTAGCTATAGTCAGCACGACATCCGCGAAGCCTACCTGCAGCGCATCGTGTCCGACGTGAAGCTTGCGCGGCCGATGACGATTGCCGTCGATTGCGGCAATGGCGTGGCCGGCAGCGTGGCTGGCGAGCTGTTCCGCCGCTTGGGCTGCGACGTGACCGAACTCTTTTGCGAGGTCGATGGCCATTTCCCCAACCATCACCCGGATCCCGCCCACCTCGAAAACCTGCAGGACCTGATGCGCGAACTGGCCAATGGTTCGGCCGAGATCGGGCTGGCCTTCGACGGCGACGGTGACCGCCTCGGTGTCGTCACCAAGGATGGGCAGGTGATTTTCCCCGACCGCCAGCTGATGCTGTTTGCGCAGGATGTGCTGACCCGCCATCCGGGCGGCACCATCCTGTACGACGTGAAGTGCACACGGCACATCGCGCCGATGGTCAAGGCCGCCGGCGGCGAGCCGCTGATGTGCAAGACTGGCCATTCGCTGGTAAAGGCGAAGATGAAGGAGACCGGCGCGCCCTTCGGCGGCGAGATGAGCGGCCACCTGTTCTTCAAGGACCGCTGGTATGGCTTCGACGATGGCCTGTATGCGGGCGCGCGTCTGCTGGAACTGGCCAGCCGCATGACCGACATCAGCGCAACGCTGAATGCGCTGCCGCAGTCGAAGTCCACGCCCGAACTGCAGGTGCGATGCGCGGAAGGCGAGAACCACGAACTGGTCGCCAAAATGCAGCAGCAGGGCGACTGGCCCGGCGCATCGCAGGTCGTCACCATCGATGGCGTGCGCGTCGAATACCCGGATGGCTTCGGCCTGTGCCGCGCGTCGAACACGACGCCGGTGCTGGTGCTGCGCTTCGAGGCCGAGACTGACGAAGCGCTGGCGCGCATACAACAGGCGGTGGGCCACGCGATCCGCGCGGTCAAGCCGGATGCGCAGCTGCCTTTCTGAGGCGCGCCATTCTGAGCTTGCACCATTCGATGCTGCGGTTATCATCGCTGCCTGATCTTCGTTCGGGCCTGCCGTCTTGAGTCTTCGCCTGTATTCCCTGCTATGGTGGGCCGTGCTGCCCTTTGCCTTGCTGCGCCTGTGGTGGCGCGGCCTGCGCGAGCCCGGCTATCGCCAGCACATGGGCGAGCGGCTCGGCTTCCATCGCCTGCAGCCCACCGGCCCGCTGATCTGGCTGCATGCGGTATCGGTCGGCGAAACGCGCGCCGCCGAGCCGCTGGTGAAAGCCTTGCTCGACGCGTATCCCGACCATCAGCTGCTGCTGACCCACATGACGGCCACCGGCCGCGCCACCGGCAAGTCGCTGTTCGGCGGCGAGCCGCGCGTGCTGCAAGCCTGGCTGCCGTACGACACCCTGTCGATGGCGCGCCGCTTCCTGCTGCATTTCCGGCCCCGCGTCGGCATCCTGATGGAGACCGAGGTGTGGCCGTCGCTGCTGGCCGCGTGCAGCGATGTCGGCGTGCCGGTCGCACTGGTCAATGCGCGCCTGTCGGAGCGCTCGCTGCGCCGCGCACGGCGCTTCGAGGTCCTGCTGGGCGATGCGGCGTCGCGGCTGTCGGCAGTCGGCGCCCAGACCGAGGCCGATGCGCAGCGCCTGCGTGCGATGGGGGCAAGGAATATCGTCGTCACAGGCAACCTGAAGTTCGATGTCGTCCTGCCGCAAGCGATGCGCAATGCGGGCGAGGCCTTGCGCGCGCAGATCGGAGCGCGCCCGGTGCTGCTGTGTGCGAGCACCCGCGAAGGCGAAGAGAGCTTGCTGCTGGATGGGTACATGCGCACCACCTTGCCGTCCGACCTGTTGCTGATGATGGTGCCGCGCCATCCGCAGCGTTTCGATGAAGTGGTGCGCCTGTTCGAAGGGCAGGGCTTGCGCGTCGCGCGCAAGTCGCAGCTGCGCGGCGCGCCGGTGCCGGCCGATGCGCAGGTACTGGTCGGCGACACCATGGGCGAGATGGTGGCCTATTACACCGCCTGCGATCTGGCCTTCATCGGCGGCAGCCTGCTGCCGCTGGGCGGGCAGAACCTGATCGAAGCCTGCGCGTGCGGCAAGCCGGTGTTGTTCGGTCCGCATACCTTCAATTTCATGCAGGCCAGCGAGGATGCGGTCGCCAGCGGCGCGGCCCGGCGTGTCGACCATGCGCGGCAGCTGTTCCAGTCGGTGTTCGATTTGCTCGCCGAGCCAGCGCAATGCCGCAAGATGGCGGCTGCCGCGTTGGCGTTCGCCGACAGCGAAGGCGGCGCGACGCATCGGACACTGGCCTTGGTGGGCGAACTCCTGCGCTGAACCCTGTCTCGCCATCCGCTCCGGGCTCCCGGCTGCTTTCCAGTCACGCCTTCACGAGCCTCCGCCAAAAACAAAGGGCCGGTCTTTGACCGGCCCTTTGCGTTGCGACAGTGATGCCTTAAGGATTCGTCTCGTACAAGCCGCCCCCCAGCGCGCGGTACAGGTCGACCGCATTGGTCAACTTCAGCAGCCGCGTCTGCAGTAGTTGCTGCTCTGCGTTGAACAGCTCGCGCTCCGCATCCAGCACATCGAGGTAGTTCGCCACGCCGTTCTGATAGCGTGCCTGCGCCAGCTGCAGGCGGGCAGCCTGTGCATCGCGCACCGCCTGCTGGGCCGTGATCTCGGTGGCCAGCGTCGCGCGCGCGTCGAGCGCATCGGCCACTTCACGGAAGGCGACCTGGATCGTCTTTTCGTAGTCGGCCACCGCGATGTTGGCGCGCACTTTGGCCAGATCGAGGTTGGCTTCATTGCGGCCGTTATCGAAGATCGGCAGCGACACCGCCGGGGCGAAGCTCCAGGTGCGCGCGCTGCCTTCGAACAGGTTCGCCAGGTCGGTGCTGGCCAGACCAATGCCGGTCGTCAGCGAAATGCGCGGGAAGAAGGCTGCACGGGCTGCCGCGATGTTGGCCTGGCTGGCGCGCAGGCGCTGTTCGGAAGCGCGGATGTCCGGGCGATTTTCCAGCAGGTCCGATGGCAAGCCGGCCGCGATGTCGGCCGTGATGGCCTGTGCCGACAGGGTGGCCGTCTGCGCGGGCAGCTTGCTGCCGCTGCCGGTCAGCAGGGTCAGTGCATTGATGGCCTGTGCATGCTGGCGCTTGAGTGCCAGCGCTGCCACGCGCGCCGATTGCACCAGGGTTTCGCTCTGGCGCAGTTCCAGCGCATTCGAGATGCCGGCGTCGAAGCGCTTCTTCACCAGCGCATACGACGACTCGCGGCCCTGGTAGGTGCGCTCGGCCAGCAATACCTGCTCGGCCAGTGCACGCTCGTTGAGCCAGGCCTTCGCGACTTCACCCACCAGGGCGATCTGCAGCGCGCGCCGGGCCTCTTCGGTGGCGAAGAACTGCGACAGCGCTGCATCGGACAGGTTCTTCACGCGGCCAAAGAAGTCCAGCTCGAAGGCCGTCATGCCCAGACCTACCTGGTAGCTGGTGGTCTCGCGCATGGTGCCGGCCAGCAGCTGGCGCTGCGCGGTCACGCCGGCCGTCGTGTTCACGGTCGGCAGCTGGTCAGCTCGCTGGATGCCATACACGGCGCGCGCTTCTTCGATGCGCAGCGCCGAGGTCTTCAGGTCGCGGTTGTTGGCCAGTGCCGTGGCGATGGCGTCCTGCAGCTCCGGGTTCTGGAAGAACGCACGCCAGCCGACAGTGACCGCCGGCGCGGCATTGTCGGCCGCGGCCGCCGGGAAAGCTTCCGGCACCGGCGCGGCCGGCTTGTCGAAGAAGGGCAGGATCTGGCAGCCGGACAGCGCGAACGCGCCGGCTACGACCAGCGTCAGCGCCTTGAGCGGGAGGTAGGGTGTTTTCATTGTTGTGCCTCGTTGGACTCGATATGGGCGGCGTACAGCTTGCGCTGGCGCTCGCTGCCCTTGAAGATGCGGCGCACCACGACGAAGAAGACCGGTACGAAGAACACCGCCAGCACGGTCGCGGTGATCATGCCGCCCATCACGCCGGTGCCGATCGCGCGCTGGCTGGCCGAGCCGGCGCCGGTGGCGATCACCAGCGGCAGTACGCCGAGGATGAAGGCCAGCGAGGTCATGATGATCGGGCGGAAGCGTAGCTTGACCGCCGTCAGCGTGGCTTCGGTCAGGCTCTTGCCGGAGGCCTGCAGGTCTTTCGCGTACTCGATGATCAGGATCGCGTTCTTCGCCGACAGGCCGATGATGGCGATCAACCCGACCTTGAAGTACACATCGTTCGGCATCCCGCGCAGCATCGTGAACGCGACCGCGCCCAGCACGCCCAGCGGCACCACCAGCATCACCGACAGCGGGATTGACGTGCTTTCGTACAGCGCGGCCAGCACCAGGAACACGGCCAGCAGCGACAGCGCGAACAGCACGGTGGCAGTGGAGCCGGCCGCCTTTTCTTCCAGCGACTGGCCGGCCCATTCGTAGCCTATGCCCTGCGGTAGCTGCGCGACCATCTTCTCGACCTCGGCCAGTGCATCGCCGGACGAGAAGCCCGGTGCGGCATCGCCCTGGATCTTCATCGCCGGGTAGCCGTTGAAGCGTACCAGCTGCACCGGGCCATTGACCCAGTTCGAGCGCGCGAAGGCCGAGAACGGCACCATCTGGCCCTGGGCGTTGCGCACATGCAGCTTGTCCAGGTCTTCCGGCATCAGCCGCTTCTCGGGCACCGCCTGCAGGATCACGCGCTGCTGGCGACCCATGTTCGGGAAGTCATTCACATAGATGGAGCCGAAGGTGCCCGACAGCGTCGCATTGATGTCGGCCACCGACAGGCCCAGGGCATTGGCCTTGTCGCGGTCGATCTCGAGCTTGAGCTGTGGCGAGTCTTCCATGCCTTCCGGACGCGCGCTCTTGATGACCGGGTTCTTGCTCATCATGCCCAGCAGCTGGTTACGTGCGGCCAGCAAGGCGTCATGGCCGAGGCCGGCGCGGTCCTGCAGTCGCAGCGAGAAGCCGGTCGCGTTGCCCAGTTCACGGATCGCCGGCGGATTCACGGTGAACACGATGGCGTCGCGGATGATGGCCATCAGCATCAGGGCCTTTTTGGCGATCGCTTCCGACGACAGTTCGGGCTTCTCGCGCTCCTTCCAGTCCTTCAGCGGGACAAACAGCAGGCCGCCGTTCTGGCCATTGCCGGAGAAACTGAAGCCCAGCACCGACACGATGGCCTGCACGCCCGGTTCCTTCATGAAGTACTGTTCGGCCTGCTCCATCACGCTCAGCGTACGGCCCGTCGATGCGCCCGGTGGCAGCTGCACGTTGGCCAGCAGGTAGCCCTGGTCTTCGGCCGGCAGGAAGGCAGTCGGCATGCGTGCCGCCATCCACGCGACGGCTGCGACGATCACGGCGTAGATCACCATGTAGCGGAAGCTGGTCTTGATCAGCTTGGCCACGACGCTCTGGTAGCCCTCGGAGGTGCGCTTGAACAGCCGGTTGAATGCGCCGAAGAAGCCGCGTTTCTCATGATGATCCGGGCCGACCGGTTTGAGGATGGTTGCGCACAGCGCGGGCGTCAGCGTGATCGCCATCACCGCCGAGAACACCATCGAGGCCACCATCGACATCGAGAACTGGCGATAGATCGCGCCGACCGAGCCGCTGAAGAAGGCCATCGGCACGAACACCGCGATCAGCACCAGCGTGATGCCGATGATGGCGCCGGTGATCTGGCTCATGGCCTTGATGGTCGCCTCGCGCGGCGGCAGGTGTTCCTCGCTCATGATGCGCTCGACGTTCTCGACCACCACGATCGCGTCATCCACCAGGATACCGATCGCCAGCACCATGCCGAACATGGTCAGCACGTTGATCGAGTAACCGAAAGCGGCCATGGTCGCGAAAGTGCCCATCAGCGAGATCGGCACCACGATCGCCGGGATCAGCGTGTAGCGCAGGTTCTGCAGGAACAGCAGCATCACCAGGAACACCAGCACCACGGCCTCGAGCAGGGTCTTGACCACTTCCTCGATCGAGATCTTCACGAACAGCGAGGTGTCGAACGGGATCACATACTCCATGCCCGGCGGGAAGTACTTCGACAGCTCTTCCATTTTCGCGCGCACCAGGCGCGCGGTCTCGAGCGCGTTTGCCGTCGGCGTCAGCTGGATGCCGATACCCGCGATCGACTTGCCGTTCAGGCGCGCTGCAAAGCCGTAGGACTGGCCCGCCACTTCGACGCGGCCAATGTCGCGGATGCGCACGGTGGCGCCGCCCGGCGTCGCGCGCAGCACCACCTTCTCGAACTCTTCAGGCGTGGCCAGCTGGCCGGTGACGACGATCGAGGTGGCGATGCGCTGCGAGCTCGGCGCCGGCAGGTCGCCCAGCACGCCGGCCGAGAACTGCGCGTTCTGCGCCTTGATCGCCGTGACGACATCATTCGGCGTCATCTTGAACCCGAGCAGCTTGTCCGGGTCGATCCAGATGCGCATCGCGCGCTCGGTGCCGAACAGCTGCGCAACGCCCACGCCGGGAATGCGCTTGATCTCGTTGACGATATTGCGTGCGGCGTAATCACCCAGCGCGATCGGGGTCACGCGGTCATCGGTGGCGCGCAGGTTCACGAACATCAGCAGGTTGCTGCGTGCGCGGGTGATGTTCACGCCCTGCTGCACCACCACTTGCGGCAGGCGCGCCTCGATGCGCTTCAGGCGGTTCTGCACGTCGACCGCGGCCAGCTCAGGGTTGGTGCCGGTCTTGAACGTCACCGAGACTTGCGAACCGCCGTCCGACTGGCTCTGCGACTCGATGTACAGCATGTTCTCGGCGCCGTTCATCTCCTGTTCGATCAGGCTGGTGACGCTTTCATCGACCGTCTGTGCCGACGCGCCCGGATAGACAGCGTTGACGATGATGGTCGGTGGCGCAATGGTCGGATACTGCGAAACCGGCAGGTTGGGAATGGACAGCACCCCGGCCAGCAGAATGAAGAGCGCGATCACCCAGGCGAAGACCGGGCGATCGATGAAAAACTTTGCCATGGCTGTGCTTCCTTATTTCTTCTGTTGCGGCGCTGCGGGGGCAGCGGGTGCGGCCGGAGCAGCGGCCGCCGGAGCTGCCGGTGCCGCAGGCGCCGCGGCAGGGGCAGCCGGGGCAGCAGCGGGTGCCGCATCAGGCCGGGTCCACGGCAGGGCCTTGACCGGCGCGCCCGGCTTCACCTTCTGCAAGCCTTCGACGATCACGGTGTCGCCGAACTTCAGGCCCGAGCTGATGATCCAGTTGGTGCCGTAGGCGCCTTCCGTCTTCACCGGGCGCGGCGCAACCTTGCCGTTGCCGTCGACCGTCATCACGATCGAGCCGTCGACGGTGCGCATCACGGCCTGCTGCGGCACGACGATGGTGCCGGCGCGCACGCCCTGTTCGACGCGCACGCGTACATACATGCCTGGCAGCAGCGTGCGTTCCGGGTTCGGGAATTGCGCGCGCAGGATCACCGAGCTCGAATTCGGATCAACCATCGCTTCCGAGAACAGCATCTGGCCGGTGTGGTGATACGCACGGCCGTCTTCGGTCATCAGCGTCAGCTTGGCCTTTACGCCGCTCTTGCCGTTCTGCGACATGATCTCGCGCAGACGCGCCATTTCCACCGACGATTGGGTGAGGGTCACGTAGATCGGGTCGAGTTGCTGGATCACGGCCAGTTCGCGCTGGTCATTCGCGGTCACCAGCGCGCCTTCGGTAATGATCGAGCGGCCGATGCGGCCCGAGATCGGCGCCGTGATCGTCGCGTAGCCGACGTTCAGCTTGGCGGTCTCCAGTGAAGCACGTGCGGTCTCGAGTGCGGCGCGCGCAGCGGCCACGTCCGCCGAGGCCAGCTTCTGTGCGCTGGTCAGGTCATCGAACTCCTGTTTGCTGATGGCATTGGCATCGACCAGGCCCTTGTAGCGGTTGACCTTGGTGGTGGCCAGCGACAGGTTGGCCTCGGTGCGCTGCACATTGGCGTCGGCTTGTGCGACCGATGCCTTCGCGCTTTCCAGCGTCGCCTGGTAAGGCGCCGGATCGATCAGGTACAGCGGCTGGCCAGCGCGCACTTCGCTGCCTTCGGTGAAGTAACGCTTCTGCACGATGCCGCCGACGCGCGCGCGGACTTCGGCGGTTCGCACTGCATCGACGCGGCCCGGCAGTTCGGTGATGTTGCTCACCTGTTCGGGCGCGACCGTGATCACGGACACCATGGAAGGAGGTGGCGCACCTGCACCAGGGCCGGCCTTGGCGGGATCGTCTTTCTTGCCACAGGCGGCCAGTGCCAGCAGGACGGCGGGAATCAGGATGCTGCGCGCAGTATTAATTGGTTTCATGGTGACTCGCACGGATCAGGTGATACGGGCCGGGTGGTTCGCCCGGGACAATGCTTGGCGGGAGCAGGGCTCCCGCACGACTTAGGGCCCGGATGCAACGCATCCGGGCAAAACTTTCAAACGATATAGCCTCCGAAGCTGCGATGGCGCAGCTGGCGGCAGGTGGCTGCTTTTTGTTTTGTTAACCGCTGCTTTGCGGGGTGCGAATCAACAGGCAAATCAATGCACAAGCCGGCATCGCACCCACGCGCTGGCAGGGCGCTGTCAGCGTGCTGTCAGCAGCGAATTCACTTGGGAAATATCTTCCTGCGTCAGGTTGCCTGCCGCAGCCTTCAGGCGCAGCCCGCTGACCAGCGTGTCATAGCGTGCCTTCGCGAGGTCGCGGCGGGTCGAGTACAGCTGCTGCTGCGCATTCAGCACGTCGATGTTGATACGCACGCCGACCTGGTAGCCGAGCTGGTTCGCCTCCAGTGCCAGCTTGCTCGAGGTCTCGGCCGCTTCCAGCGCGCGCACCTGCGACAGGCCGCTCTGCACGCCGAGGTAAGCCGTGCGCGCTGCTTGCGCGGCATTGCGCCTTGCGGTGTCGAGGTCGGTGCGCGCCTTGTCTTCCAGCGACACGGCCTGTCGTATCTGGCTGGTGGTCGCGTAGCCGGTGAACAGGGGCAGCGTCATTTGCACGCCGATGCTGGTAGTGGCGATCGTCGCGCCGGTTGCATACGGCAAGCCCTTGTTGTGCGCGTAGGCGGCAACGGCATCCACGGTCGGCAGGTGGCCGGCGCGGTAGCGGGTCACATCAAGTTTGGCGATCTCGATCTGATAGGTTTGCGCGACCACGCCGATATTGCCGGTCTCGGCGCTGGTCACCCACTGCTCGATGCCGGCCGGCTGCGGCGCGCTGATGGCCACCCCCGGGCGCAGCCCGCTCAGCATGCCCGGCTGCTTGCCGGTGATGACGGCGAACGCATTGCGCTTGACCTCAAGGTCGTTCTGCGCCGCGATTTCCTGCGCCAGCGCGAGGTCGTAGCGCGCCTGTGCCTCATGCGTGTCGGTGATGGTCGCGGTGCCGACCTCGAAATTGCGCTTGGCCGACGCCAGCTGCTCGGCGATGGCGGTCTTTTGCGCATTGATGAAGGCGATCACATCTTCGGCGGCCAGCACGTCGAAATAGGCTTGTGCGACGCGCAGCGTGAGGTCGATGCGCGCCTGCTCGAACTGGACGTCGGCAGCGATCGCCGCCAGCTTGCCCTGTTCATAGGCGCTCTCGTTGGCCGGGCGGTACAGCGGCTGCTGCAGCGCGATCTGGTAGCTCTGCGACTGGTAATTGATGCCGTTGGACACGGGACCCTGGGTGAACGTGCCATCGATCTGGTTGGCGCTGCCCGTGAACGACACTTGCGGCAACAGTCCGGCGCGCCCCTGCACCTCGCGCTCGCGCGTCGCGTCGCGCTGCGCCCGAGCGCTGGCGAACTGGCTGTCATAAGCTTGGGCGTCGTTATACGCTTGCAGCAGGTCGAATGCGCTGGCATCGAGCGACAGCAGCGCACCGGCGATCAGGGTGGCGAGGGTAGTCTTGCGCATCCGTGTTGTCCGTTCTTGTCTGGGGTTCAGTAGGTCGGCATGGCCGGGTCGACCTGCAGCGCCCAGGCATGGATGCCGCCGGTCAGGTTGGTGACGTTCTCGAAACCGGCGCGCTCGAGGAAGGCCGCCACCTGCATGCTGCGCGCGCCGTGGTGACAGATGCAGACCACCGGCTGTTCCGGGTCCAGTTCCTGCTGGCGCGCCGGCACGGATTGCATCGGCATCAGTTGCGAGCCGTTGATGCGGCAGGTCTCATATTCCCAGGGCTCGCGCACGTCGAGCAGCAAGGGCTGCTCGCGCTTGTCGTCGGCGAGCCAGGCGGCGAGTTCGGGGGCGCTCAAGTGGTGCATGGGCCGGGTATCAGTGAAGAGACAAGGTGAATCAGAAATGGAAGGCCGATGGCGCTTCCGCATTGCGCAGCGGCCTGGCACTGGTCTCGAACAGCTTGACCGTGTCCCATGCATCGGCGGCGGTGCGCTTGACCAGGCAGGCGGCCATCACCGGCGCCTCGCCGACGATGGCCAGCAGGCGGCCGCCGACCTTCACTTGTTCCAGTAGCGAAGCGGGCAGCACCGGCAGCGAGCCCGACACCACGATGAGGTCATACGGCGCCGCATGCGCGCCGCTGCCGGCCCAGCCGCGCGCGCCATCGCCCGGCGCCACCGTGACGTTGCCCACGCCATAGGCCTTCAGGTTGGCTTCGGCCAGCTTCTGCAGTTCCGGCTCGATCTCGACCGTCACCACATGCCGTGCATGGCGCGCCAGCAGCGCGGCCATGTAGCCGGAACCGGCGCCGATTTCCAGTACCAGCTCGTCGGCCTTGATCGCGGCTTCCTGCAGCAGGCGCGCCTCGAGCTTGGGCGCGAACATGTTCTGGCCGCAGGGCAGCGGGATCTCGGTGTCGACAAAGGCCAGGCTCTGATAAGCCGCCGGCACGAAGGCTTCACGGCGGACGTCGACCAGGGTTTGCAGCACGTCGTTGTCGAGCACGTCCCAGGTGCGGATCTGCTGCGCGATCATGTTCTGGCGGGCTTGTTCGAGGTTCATGAGTTGTTCTCTGGCGGATCGAAAAAGGTGAAAAAGCGGACTCGGTTATCGGGTGAAAAATGACTGCCTGGCAGGCTGCAAAAAGCTTGCGATTTTATCAAACGGGTTCATCCTTCCTGGCCGCGACTTTGGAGAGCGGCACCGTGCCCGAAGGCTCATGCGTTGCGCCGCCAGCGGCAGGTTCGGCGGCCATCGCTGCCGGCAGCGGCGGCAAGCCCAGCTTGCGGCGGCCCCACACGGTCAGGTCGTCCAGCCAGGTATAAATCACCGGCACCACCACCAGCGTCAGGATGGACGAGGTGATGATGCCGCCGATGACGGCCTGGCCCATCGGCGCGCGCTGCTCCGAGCCTTCGGCCAGCCCCAGCGCCAGCGGCACCATGCCGAACACCATCGCCAGCGTCGTCATCAGGATGGGGCGCAGGCGCACGTGCGCAGCTTCGAGCAGCGCCTCGAAGCGGTCCATGCCCTGCCTGCGTGCCTGGTTCGCGAAGTCGACCAGCAGGATCGCGTTCTTCGTCACCAGGCCCATCAGCATCACGAAGCCGATGATGGAGAACAGGTTCAAGGTTGATCTGAACAGCATCAGCGACAGGAACACGCCGATCAGCGTCAGCGGCAGCGCCGACATGATCGCGACCGGTTGCAGGAAGCTGGCGAACTGCGAAGCGAGGATCATGTAGATGAAGATGATCGCCAGCAGCAGCGCCTGCAGCGCATAGCCGAAGGATTCCTGCATGTTCTTGGTCGCGCCGCCCACCTGCCAGCGGTAGCCGGGCTGGAAGTTCATCGATTCCAGCACCTTCTTGATCTCGGCGCTGACCTGGCCGGCAGAGCGGCCGACCACGTTGGCCGACAGTTCGACTTCGCGGTTCAGGTCGCGCCGGTTGATCTGGGTCGCGCCGGTGGCCGGCGCAATGCTGGCCACCTGCCGCAGCGGCACCAGCCTGGTCGAGCCATCGGTATTGGGCTGCGAGCTGGCCAGCATCAGGCGCGACAGGTCGCTCATGGTGTTGCGGTCCGACGGCGCGAGGCGCACGTTGACGTCATAGCTCTGGTCGTTCGGCGCGCGCCAGGTGCTGGTCGCTTCGCCGGCCAGCAGCGGACGCAGCGTGCCGGCGATCTGCGCAACGCCGATGCCGAGGTCGGCCGCCACATCGCGATAGGGCTCGACGTGAATCGTGGGCTTGCCGGGCTTGAGCGAGGAATCAAGGTCGACGATGCCTGGGATCGCGCGGATGCGGGCGATGGCTTCCTCGGACAACTTACCGAGCTGGTTCAGGTCGGGGCCGAGCAGCGACAGGCGGATCTGCTTGTTGTCGCCGCCGACGCCATCGAGCGCGCCCACGTGCGTGATGGTGATGCCGGGGATGCCAGCCAGCTTGTCGCGCAGCGGCTGATTCAATTGCTTGGTCGAGCGCTGGCGCTCGGCGCGCGGCTTCAGGCGCGCATAGACGGTCGCATAACTCTTGCCCTGCGCATTGCCGGTGTTGATGGTGGTGTACAGGTCGACCACTTCGGGCAGCGTGCGCAATGCCGCTTCGACCTGGCGTGCCTTGCTCTCGGTGAATTCGAGCGAGGAGCCGACCGGGGTGTTGAACACGACACCGGTTTCCGAATAGTCCGCCTGCGGCACGAATTCGGTGCCGATCAGGCCCGAGGCCGGGATCAGGAAGCCGCCGAAGAAGGTCGCAGCGGCCAGCACCACGGTCAGCACGCGGTGCTTCAGCGACCAGCGCAGCCACTTCTGGTACAGGCGCGACATCCATTGCACGCCATTCTCGAATTTCGCCAGAATACGGCCGAAAGTCATTGCGTACCACCCCTTCTTCGCATGCTCGCCATGCGCTTCCGGGTCGTGCCAGACCGATGACAGCATCGGGTCCAGCGTGAAGGAGACGAACATCGAGATCAGCACTGCGGCGGCGACGGTGACGCCGAACTGGTGGAAGAAGCGGCCGATGATGCCGCCCATGAAGCCCACCGGCAGGAACACCGCGACGATGGAGAAGGTGGTGGCCAGCACTGCGAGGCCGATCTCCGCCGTGCCTTCCAGCGACGCGGTGCGCGGGTCCTTGTAGCGGCCGTTTACCTTCATCCCCGCGTGGCGCACGATGTTTTCGCGCACCACGATCGCGTCATCGATCAGCAAGCCCACGCACAAGGACAGCGCCATCAGCGTGATCATGTTGATGGTGAAGCCGAACATGTCCATGAACAGGAAGGTACCGATCAGCGACACCGGCAGCGTGAGGCCGGTGATCACGGTCGAGCGCCACGAGTTCAGGAACAGGAACACGATCAGCACTGTCAGCAGCGCGCCTTCGATCAGCGTGCGGCGCACGTTCTCGACACCGACGCGGATCTGGCGCGAGCCGTCGCGGATGACTTCGAGCTTGATGCCGGGGTGCAGCGCATCCAGCGTCGGTTGCAGTTCGCGGATGGCTTTCTGCAAGCCGTCGGCGACGTCGATGGTGTTCTGCCCCTGCGCCTTCAGGATGTCGATCGCGATCGTGCGCTTGCCATTGAACAGCGCGAGGTTTTCCTGCTCCTGCTGGCTGTCGACCACATCGGCCACTTGCCCGAGCAGGATGGATTGCCCGTTGCGGCGCGCGACCACGAGACGCGCGAAATCTTCCGGACGGCGCACGCGGCCTTGTACCTGCACGACTTGTTCGTTGGCGAGTGTGCGCACGCTGCCGGCCGGCAGCTCCTGGTTTTCATTGCGCACCGCATTCATCACCTGGTCGACGGAGACGCCCAGCGCTTCCATTTCGGCGGGCTTCACATAGACCTGCACTTCGCGCTTGACGCCACCCACCAGCGTGGCCGAGCCGACGCCGCGCACGTTCTCGAAGCGCTTCTTCACCAGTTCATCGGCAATCGTCGTCAGTTCGCGCGCGGAGTAATTGCCCTTGCTGGCGTCGTTGGTGACGGCGACCGAGAAGATCGGCCGGTCGGCCGGATCGAAGCGGGTGACGCGCGGTTCTTTCACTTCCTTGCGGAAGATGGTCTTGACCAGCGCGACCTTCTCGCGCACGTCCTGCGCGGCTTGCGCCGGGTCGATGGTGAGCGCAAATTCGATGATGACCACCGACTGGCCTTCGTACGAGCGCGAGGTCAGCGCATTGATGCCGTTGATGGTGTTGACCGCTTCCTCGACCTTGCGCGTGATGTCGTTCTCGACCGTTTCCGGCGATGCGCCGGGGTACTCGGTCTGCACCACGACCACCGGGAAGGTCACATCAGGGAACTGGTCGACGCGCAGCCGCTGGTAGGAGAATAGTCCAAGGACGACGAAGGCCAGCATCATCATCGTCGCGAGGACGGGGTTGCCGATACTGATGCGCGTGAACCACATGGCGTCGTTCTTCCTGTCTTATTTGTTGGCAGCAGCAGCGGCTGAATCGGCCGCAGCCCCCGAAGCCGCCGAAGTGGCCGGTGTGGCTGATGCGGCAACGCGTACCGGCGTGCCCGGAGCGAGGTTGCCCATGTCGGTGCGGATCACCTGGGCGCCGAAATCAAGGCCTGACACGATTTCGATGCGTGGCTCGTCGCCGCTCTGGCCCTCGCTGCCGGTGGTGACCGGCTTGCGCGCGATCTTGCCGCCGTCAACCGTGAATACATAGGCACCATTGCCGTCGCGTCGCACCGCGCTGTGCGGCAGCGCGAGCACGCCCGGCTTGCTGTTCAATACCAGCTTGCCTTCGGCGAACATGCCGGCGCGCAGCTGGTTGTTCGGGTTCGCCACTTGTACATAGACCGGAATCGAGCGTGAACCGGCCTGCGCGGCCGGATTGATACGCACGACCTTGCCATCGAAGGATTGCGGCATGCCTTCGATGTGCAGGCTGACGCTCTGCCCGATGGCGATGCGTGCGATCTCGCTGGCCGGTACCGCGGCCTCGAGCTCCATTTTCTGAAGATTGACGATCTCGAGCAGTTTGTAGTCCGGCGATACCTTTTCGCCCGGCTGTGCATTGCGTGCCGATACGAGGCCGGAAATCGGCGCGCGCAGCACGGTGTCATTCAATTGCTTTTGCGCGACGTCGAGCGCGCCCTGGGCCGCATCGACACTGGCTTTCGCTCCGGCGTACTGGCTGGCCGAATTGTCGAAGGCATTCTTCGAGATGAAGCCTTTCTCGACCAGTGCCGCATTGTTGTCGCGGGTCTTCGCGGCGATCTCTTGCTGCGCCTTCGCCGAGTTCAGGTTGCCGCGCGCCTGCGCGAGCTTGGCTTCGTATTCCGTGCTGTCCATCTTCGCCACCACCTGACCGGCACGCACGGCCTCGCCTTCGCGCACGAAGATGTCGCGCACTTCGCCGGCCACGCGCGCCTTGACAGTGGCCAGGTCCAGCGCGCGCAGCGAGCCCGACAGCAGCAGCACCTGGCGCAGCTCGACCGGGCTGGCCGTGACGATTTCCTGCGGCAGGAATTCCAGCGCGACCGGCGCGGCCGCAGTCGGCGGGGTCACCGGCCTGGCGGGTGCCTTGGGCTTCATCATCCAGCCGGCCGCCACCAGGAGGGCGATCACGATCAGGGCAGGGGCGGCGGCGCGGCGGAGCAGGCTTTTTTTCATGGGTTGGGCAGCGTAGGGTCGCAGTCTTGGAATTCTGGAGAAGTGGAGCGGTCAGCGCCGGCCGGCCTCGAGGCCGCGCGTCAGCAAATCCAGCAGGCAGTCGAGATAAGCCTGCGTGTCGATGGGTTCACTGCGACAGCCGGTGAACGAGTGCTTCCACAGCATCAGCATCAGCACGGGCGCGATGATGACCAGCTTGGCCTGGTTGGCGTCGATATCGCGAAATTCGCCGCGATCCAGGCCGCGCTCGACCACGCTGGCCAGCAGCGCCTCGCCGCGCGAGACGACTTCTTCATGGTAGAAGCGCGCCACGTCGGGGAAATTGCCCGATTCGGCCATCATCAGTTTGGAAATGCCGGACAGCTTGGTCTGGCCGATGCGCTGCCACCAGCTCACCACCAGCTTGCGCAGCAATACGCTGCTATGGCCTTCAAAGCCGGCGATCAGGTCCTCGGCGTCGACCAGCGCCGCGACGATGTTCTCGCGCACCACCGCCTTGAACAATTCTTCCTTGTTCTCGAAATACAGATACAGCGTGCCCTTGGAGACGCCGGCAAGCGATGCCACGTCATCGAGGCGTGTTCCCGCATAGCCGCGTTCGACGAACAGGTCGAGGGCGGCGGCCAGCAGTTCCTGTGGACGGGCGTCCTTGCGGCGCTCCCAGCGCGGCTTGGATTTGGCGTCGGTGGAAGGGATAGTCATGGTGGGCTGAAAATTACTAACCGATGGGTCAGCAATATAGGCTGTGCGGCGGGAGGGCGTCAAGCAGGGCATGCCTCGGGGATCCGAGGGGGGCGAGGGGGGCCGGATGCCGCACGCCGCCATGGTGCCGGGCAGGAACCGTGGCAAAAGCACGGGTTACGAACGGCGGCTTTTGCAAACTTCCGTCAACTTCCCTCCAGAGGCCTTACATGACCCGACCTACCGGTACCCCGCCACCGCTCAAACCGAGCTACGAACTGCCACCGCTGCCACCCTCGCCGGATCAAGTCGAGGAGCAGGACACCAAAAACGCCAGCGGCGCCGTGCGGCAACCGGGCAGCGACAGCGCGCAACAGAAATCCGGCAAGGATGCGCAGCAGAAGAAACAGGGCGGGCCGCAAATGAAGCAGCTGTCCGGTGATCAAGCATCGCAGTCGAACCCGCCATCGTCCGCCCAGTCGACACCCCCGCCGAAGCGCGGGCGTACCAGTTCGATGGTCAGCAAGCTGGTGTCCAATTGGGATACAGGTGCATCGTCGTCGTCCCGTTCGGGCCAGAATGCCGGCAAGGCCTCCAGTGCATCCATCGCATCCATCGCATCCATCGCATCCATCGCATCCAGCGCCTCCAGCGCATCCGCTTCATCCACGTCGACCAGCACGACCGTGCAGTCATCCAGCAATCCGGCGATCATTCCACGTAGCGAAAGTGCGAAGGCCGGTGGCGCACGCCGCCAGCTCGGCCATGCGCGGATGGCGTCGAGCCCGGTGTCGCCGCTGCAAGTGAAGGCCGGTTCTCCGACGGCTGGCACGGGCATCCCGCTGTACGCACCCAGCAAACCGCCATCGGATGCGCCACCGCCGCTGGTGTTGCCACAGTCCCGGTCGGACCTGCCGCCGCCGCCTTCCGACGCGCCGCCGCCGCTTTCGGCCGCGCCGCGTTCGCTCTTTCAGTTTCCCAAGGTACCGCCACTGGCGCTGGCAGCGATGGGCTCATCTGCGCCTCCGGCCTATCCTGTCCCGCCGACGCCTCCTGCGCGCGTCGGCCCAGGCCGCTTCGCGCCTGCCGAGTTGTCGATGGCCACGGAAAAGCTGCCTGTCCTCGTCCCCAACGCCAACTTCAACACCGGCACCGCTTCCAGCACCAGCACCGATCGTTCATCGCCCGTTACGCCGCCACCGTCGCTGACCCCCACCTCCCCGCGATCGCCCGTCAAGACCGAGGGTACCGGCATGCTGCAGGGGAAAGATGTGAAGCTCGAGCTACGTTATTTCATCGATGGCGTGCTCGATCACCGGATTGACCCCAGCAATGGTCAATACACCGAGCTGATCGGTGAACTGATGGTCTACGTGGAAAGCCGGGCCGGGAAGGCCGAGATCGGCTCGGATGCGCGCAACAGCGTCATGCGCGGGGTTATCAAGATCAAGGACTACACCACGACCTCGGGCGTCTTCCACAAGGAAGTGAATGTGATCTCGGAATTTTGCCAGCCTTTCATGCATGGCCTGCTGAAGGGCGGTGAGTCGGACGCTGTTCGGATCAAGCTCATGCGCGCTTTTGACAAGGTGGCAGAAAAAATCAATTTGATGACCGCGCAAAATGATGATGTGAGCACCAGCAATTTGCTGAAGAGCGAGGAATTCTCGACCCTGATGCAACCGGTCGAACAAATCTTCATGGACTATGTGTGCGGCAGCGAGCGCACGCTGGCATCGTCCCGTCTGCCGGAGGCCATGAAGAAGCTGCTGCTGACCATCGACAAGCACCTGATCCTCTGGTTCGACGCATGCGGCACCGAGCGCCCCAAGGATTTGCTGCAACTGCGCCAGAACGCGCAGGTCGGCTTCCTCGCGACGCGTTCTGTCACTGCCGTGTGGCGTAATCGCTGCAGTGAGGAGCTGGGCCTGGACGGCGCGAAAAAATACGCGAAGATGTTTGCTTACCTGAATGCCTGCGCGTCGAACAAGCTGGGCGACTTCGTGCTCGACATCATCAGCAACCAGAAAGCACAGCCGAAGGAGGCGCGTTCCTATGTGCGGGCCATCCAGAGCCCGAAGCAGCTGGTCCAGAGCAAGGGAACGACAGTCATTGCGCCGGGCAGCGACAATAGTGTGATCCGCCGCGGCAAGAGCCTGCAGGCGACATCGCAGCTGATTTCGCCGCGCAGCACATCGACCTCGGATACCCCGACCTCGCCACGCGTCGATGCGTCCCAGCGCAAGCTGAAAAAAGAGGAGATTCAGCATCAACTCGCGCGCGCCAAATTTGCCGAGCAGATCATCAGTAAAGCTGACCTGAAAGCCCTCGACCCGCGCTTCATGCAGCACCTGAAGGACAAGATCGTTGACCTGTCGCGTCGCGGATTCGACAACTTCAAGCTCGATCCCATCCCGTATTGCGTGGGGTATGCGAAGGCCTTCTATGCGTATGGCGGCAACGTGGAGAAAGCCGGCAAGACTGTGCCAGCCCAGGTGGAACAGCAACTGACAGCGTTGAGCGACAGCTTCCGCCTCAGCGAGGAATCGGTGACGGCGTCGGATGAAGGGACTACCTTGAACACGGTAACAACCAGCAATGTCGCCACCCCGACCGTTGTTGGCAGTACGACCAGCTCTGCCACCTTCGTTGAGACCAACGTCACCAACGTCGGCAACGTCGGCAACGTCGGCAACGCCGGCAAAACGAACACCGTGCCACGCCCCACACAGCACGATGATGACACCGACAGCAGTGTCGAGGTTGGCAACCCGAGCAGCGGCGACGACGGTGACTGGGGCAGCGACTGGTCGAGCTCCGAGGAATCGTAACCGGACTGCATCCCCGAGGTCACGGAACAGCCCGCCGCAGCGATGCCGGCGGGCTTTTTTTTGCCCGAATTATTGCCTGAATTTTTGCCTTGGCATCGCTGGTTCTACCCGGATCGGCATGCATTGCGCTAGAGTGCCGGCATGAACTGCCGTCCTGCCTGTGCCGCCTGCTGCATTGCTCCGTCGATTTCATCGTTGATTCCCGGCATGCCAAGCGGGAAACCGGCCGGCGTGCGTTGCGTGCAGCTGGATGAACAGGATCGTTGCAAGCTGTTCGGTGATCCGCGACGTCCAGCGGTGTGCGGCAGTTTGCAGCCGGCGATCGACATGTGCGGCAATGATCGCGAACAAGCCATGACATTCCTGCATCGTCTTGAGCGCCTGACTTCCTGAGCAAGCTGTATTGCATCAGCTGCCCTGGCTGTATGAGCGGCGCACGCTGAAAATTCCGGCCGGCTGCTCTCTCTGGCCTACCTTGCGGCATGTTAAGCTTCGCCCGCATGGATATTGCGCTCGCCATCAAAGTCATCATCATGGGCATCGTCGAAGGTTTGACGGAGTTCCTGCCCATCTCTTCCACCGGTCACCTGATCCTCGCCGGCAGCCTGCTGAACTTCACGGGTGAAAAGGTCAAGGTTTTTGAAATCGTGATCCAGGCCGGCGCCATGCTGGCCGTCTGCTGGGAATACCGGGTACGCATCGCGAACGTGATACTGAATTTTCACCGCGACATCCTCGCGCGCCGTTTCGTCGTCAATGTGCTGGTCGCTTTCCTGCCGGCCGTCGTGCTTGGTCTCGCCTTTGGCAAGGCGATCAAGGCGCATCTGTTCAAGCCAGTGCCGGTGGCGCTGGCCTTCATCGTGGGCGCACTGGTGATCTTGGTGGTCGAGCGGCGCAATCGCCGCCAGCTGGGGTCGCGCGTCGATACGGTCGATGACATGAGCGTGGTCGATGCGATCAAGGTCGGCCTTGCGCAATGCTTTGCGCTGATCCCGGGTACCAGCCGCTCCGGTGCCACGATCATTGGCGCGATGGCGTTCGGCCTGTCGCGCCGCGCCGCGACCGAGTTTTCCTTCTTCCTCGCTATTCCGACCCTGTTCGGTGCGACCGCCTATTCGCTGTACAAGGAACGTGCGCTGCTGTCGGCCGCCGACCTGCCCATGTTCGGGCTGGGCGGCCTGGCCGCGTTCATCTCGGCCTTCCTGTGCGTGCGCTGGCTGCTGCGCTTCATTAGCACGCATGACTTCACGATCTTCGTCTGGTACCGGCTCGTGTTCGGTGTACTGGTGCTGGTGAGCGCCCATACCGGATGGATCGTCTGGGCCGAATGACGCCGTGTCGACGCGACTTACCCTGCCTGTGCTGAACTCATGACGCAAGACTTACGCGTACGTGCGCTGCACGTGCTGCACAGCGTATTCGGCTATCCCGAATTCCGCGGCGAGCAGGCGGACATCGTCGAGCTGGTCGCCGGCGGCGGCGATGCGCTGGTGCTGATGCCGACCGGCGGCGGCAAGTCGCTGTGCTACCAGATTCCCTCGCTGGTGCGCGAGGGATGCGGCGTGGTGATCTCCCCGCTGATCGCGCTGATGCAAGACCAGGTCGATGCGCTCGCCGAACTTGGCGTGCGCGCCGCCTTCCTGAACTCCACGCAAGACTTCGATGAAGTGCTGCGCATCGAGCGTGCGCTGCGGCGTGGCGAGCTTGACCTGCTGTACGTCGCGCCCGAACGGCTGCTGACGCCGCGCTGCCTCGAACTGCTGGATTCGGCGCACATCGCGCTGTTTGCGATCGACGAGGCGCATTGCGTATCGCAATGGGGACATGACTTCCGGCCCGAATACATCCGGCTATCGGTGCTGCATGAGCGCTATCCGCAAGTGCCGCGCATCGCGCTGACCGCCACCGCGGACTTCCAGACCCGCGATGAAATCGTGCACCGCTTGCAGCTCGAGGATGCACGCCAGTTCATTTCGTCGTTCGACCGGCCGAACATCCGCTACCAGATCGTCGAAAAGGAAAACGTGCGCCGCCAGCTGCTGGATTTCATCCGCAGCGAGCATGACGGCGATGCCGGCATCGTCTACTGCCTGTCGCGCAAGAAGGTCGAAGAGACAGCGGAATTCCTGAACGAGTCCGGCATCTGTGCGCTGGCTTATCACGCCGGCATGGACAGCAGCATACGCAGCGCGCACCAGTCGCGCTTCCTGCGCGAAGAAGGCATCGTGATGGTGGCGACCATTGCCTTCGGCATGGGTATCGACAAGCCCGATGTGCGCTTCGTCGCCCACCTCGACCTGCCCAAGAGCATCGAAGGCTATTACCAGGAGACCGGCCGCGCCGGCCGCGATGGCCAGCCGGCCGACGCGTGGATGGCTTACGGGCTGCAGGATGTGGTGCAGCAGCGGCGGATGATCGACGAGTCCGATGCCGATATCCAGTTCAAGCGTGTGCAATCGGCGCGGCTCGATGCCATGCTCGGCCTGTGCGAAACCCTGGGCTGCCGCCGCGTGCGCCTGCTCGAATACTTTGGCCAGGCGTCCGGGCCTTGCGGCAATTGCGATACCTGCCTGAACCCGCCGGTGCCCTTCGATGCGACCGAATCGGTACAGAAGCTGTTGTCGACGATCTACCGCGTCGGCCAGCGCTTCGGCGCCGGTCATGTGCTGGACGTGTTGCGCGGCATCGATTCGGATAAGGTGAAGCAGTGGAACCACCAGCAGCTGTCGACCTTCGGCATCGGCTCCGACAAGGGCGAGGCCGAATGGCGCGCCATCCTGCGGCAAGCCATCGCGCTGGGGCTGATCGAGATCGATCATGAAGCCTATGGCTCATTGAAATTACCCGAGGCTGCGCGTGCCGTGCTCAAGGGCGAGCAGGCGATCGCGATGCGGCGTTACCAGAAGCCGGTCAGGAGCAGGGCGGCCGCGAAGCCATCGGCAGCAGCGGAATCCGACTTGTCACCGGCGCAGCAATCGCTGTTCGAGCGCCTGCGCTGGTGGCGCGTCGAGACTGCGCGCTCGCACAATGTGCCGGCCTATGTAATTTTCCATGATGCGACCCTGCGCGAAATCGCACGAGCGATGCCGATGTCGCTCGACGACCTGCGGCAGGTATCGGGGGTCGGCGAGAAGAAGCTGGAGACTTACGGCGAGCAGATCATCGCGCTGGTTGCCGAGCAGCGCGCCGCCTGACGGCGCGGCCTATCCTCGCCGTGATGATCAGCATCGGCGTGCATGCCGGATGCGACTGGAGCGCACCGTGGTTGGTGCCGACGCAGCCGACAATGCCGTAATCGCTTATACCTTCGTGAACACCAGGTCCCAGACGCCGTGGCCCAGTTTCAGCCCGCGGTTCTCGAACTTCGTCACGGGCCGGTAGTCCGGCCGCGGCGCATAGCCGTCGGCCGTATTGCGCAGCGACTTTTCAGCGCCCAGCACTTCCAGCATCTGCACCGCATAGTCTTCCCAGTCGGTCGCGCAATGAATGTAGCCGCCCGGCGCAATGCGCGAGCACAGCAATTCAACGAACGGCCCCTGGATCAGGCGGCGCTTGTTGTGGCGCGCCTTGTGCCACGGATCCGGGAAGAACACATGCACGCCGGCCAGCGATGCGGGCGCCAGCATGTGCGTGACGACTTCGAAAGCATCATGCTGTATCAGGCGCAGGTTGCTGATGTCACGCTCGCCGATCAGCTTCAGCAAGCTGCCGATGCCCGGTGTGTGTACCTCGACGCCGATGAAATTCTTTTCCGGCATCAGGCCCGCAATGTGCGCGGTGGTCTCGCCCATGCCGGTGCCGATCTCGAGGATAGTCGGCGCATGGCGGCCGAAAGCGGCATCCACATCCAGCAATTCCTTCGCATACGGCAGGCAGAAGCGCGGCCCGAAAGTCTCCATGGCGCGTGCCTGTCCCGTCGACAGCCGGCCAGCCCGCGTGACGAAGCTACGGATACGGTGGTCTGTCGGGTCGTACAGCATCGAGCGCTGTGGTGTCGTGTCTTGCGGGTCGTGGTCTGACATGCTGGAGCAGGAATCGGCCCGGCGGGCGGGCATGGAACAGGGTTGAAACGGACGTCAATGCAACGGGAATTCAACGGGGGCCGCTAAGAAGTTCGACATCCATCGATCGCCGCGCCCCGGACGCTGGAGCGGGTGAAGGGAATCGAACCCTCGCATGCAGCTTGGGAAGCTGCCGTTCTACCATTGAACTACACCCGCGATGCCGGCATTCTATCGGAGGCTGCTTGGGCTATCGTGAGGTTGCCGTTTCGCTTTGCTGGCGATGTGGACGGGGTGGAGGGATAAAAACCCCTCCAGCGCAGTGCCGGAGGGCTTGAATTATCAGTTCACAGGAAAATATAGTCAGTTGCATTGAATGTAGTAATTCCAGTGAGTGTCACCTGAATGCTGAATTCTGGTGCTTTGTCGCTGTCAGTGCTGCCATAGAGTATTCCGTTCGCGTACCAGAGTTTGCCGTTTGAAACAGTTCCATCGCTCGTAGGAGCTTTGCTAACGAAGCTGAAGGCATCATTGCTAGTGCCACCGGTTTTTGCATCAATGGTGCGCAGGTCGATCTTGTCGCCTTGTGATTTACTGAAGTCTTTGATGACGTCTCTAGTTGAAGCGGTAATTCCAGATTCGATTATTTTGTCAAAGTCAAAATAATCTCTTCCCGTGCCACCGTAAAGCGTATCTTTGTTAAGGCCACCAATTAGAATGTCGTTACCTGAGCCACCGTTAATGGAATCATCTCCATTGTCACCATACAAAACATCGCCACCACCATTGCCTAGAATAGTATCGTTGCCCGCATAGCCAGAGACGGTGTCGGCATAGTTCGACATCGAGATGTTGTCGCTCCCGCTCATTATTGCTTTGATGGCAGTGTAATCGTCAGAAGTGCTAGAAGTTCTTGCGGCCGCAGCGAAAGTGAGGGCTGAGTAAGAAAATGACTCGATTCCCCAGCCGGAAGTCCACTGAGATCCATCCCAGTAAGAATTAAGGAAACCAGTGAATGTCCCTCCGGACACGTTGCCGCTGCTGTTCAGACTGAAGCTGTAACCACCAAATGAGGCGGTAAAGTAAACCCCATTGCTGTAATACTGAAATTCTGCAATATCCTGGTACGTCTTTCCGTTAAACACATAATTTACATTATCGTAAACAGCGTAATCGGTTTGGGCTCTGATCAATAAATTTAAGTCTAAATTAAACCCATTAAATTGTACGTCCGATGCGAGATTTGCCATTTCTTTATCCTTGTCTTAATCTACATTACGCTTCTATCAGCTTGATTAAAATGCGTTCGGATGGTGAGTTATCGACTGAAGGTTCATGCAAACACAATAGCTATTGACAAGAAAATACTAATGTCGCTTTGGGGTAGTTCCCAAGAATGTATGGGCCTGCGTTCTCATTCGTTGAAATAACTTTCAAGATTTTCCTCTGGCTTGCACATGTTGCAGTGGCCTCACCCAACGCCTCTGACAGAAGCGGTTCTCTACCAGAAGGGTGGACTACCCCCGATATTGAGACAGTCACCAGCCTCACGCTGAGGCCCGTTCAAAGGCTTCGGGGCTGACGTCACCGAGATGACTGTGACGCCGGGTCCGATTGTAAAACGCTTCGATGTAATCA
>JACCDW012114255.1_pt1 | contig 46644 bp, 40 predicted proteins | sample 7449781 | NCBI WGS metagenome assembly JACCDW01 (sample SAMN15323449, study PRJNA562643) | freshwater metagenome | isolation source: river surface water | place: USA:Blue River Watershed | collected 2017-08-18
CGGTTGGAAGGGAATGGCTGAGAGAAGTGATGTTTCGGTTCACAAATTTCGCAGGAGGCGAAATTTGCACTCGTAGCTCGCTGAAGGCGAGCGGAGAGCCCATTGGGGCGAGGGGCAGGAGCCCCGAGTGAATCCCGTTCGCGTCCACCATTTTTTCCATAAAATCTTTGTTAGATAGATTCCTTTAAAAACTTAATGAAAACCTGAATTCAAATATTCGCTGTTTTATTAGATTATCGGTGTTTTGAAGCCAGTTTACTTTGGACTTGGTTAAACGTAGGATTTATTGCGTGATAAAAGACGAAGACTCCAGTAACCGCAGTGTTTTGGTAATAGGCGCCGGACCAGCTGGATTGGCCTGTGCGGTTTCGTTAATCGATAAAGGCTTTAAAGTAATTGTTCTAGAGGCGGCTCCTCATGTCGGTGGCTTATCGCGATCATTTCCTCTTTGGGGCAGAAAAGTAGATCTTGGTCCTCATCGATTTTTTTCCCAAAATTTAAGGGTACGTGAATTCTGGAAGAGGTTCGTAAAGGATGACTTCTACAGAGTTCGTAGATTGACGAGAATCTTTTATTTGCAAAAGTTTTTTCATTACCCATTACAGCCGATAGATGTTTTGCGAAATCTCGGTTTTTTAAGTGTGGCGTTGTGCCTGAGTAGCTATTTTTTTTGCACCATCCTACCTAGAAATAAAATAAACACATTCGAGGAATGGGTTAGTCGCAGATTTGGATCGAGATTATTTCGGATCTTTTTTAAAGCTTACACTGAAAAAGTGTGGGGCATTCCTTGTGACAAAATTGATTCCGATTGGGCCTATCAAAGAATTGGAAATTTTTCTTTAGGAAAGGCTCTTAAAAACGTATTCGGAAAAAGGACAAACCTTGAACGAACGACAATTGATGAATTTCTGTATCCTGCGGAGGGAGCTGGTTCAGTTTATGAAAGAATGGCTCAAGAAATTCGTAGCAAGGGAAGTATTCTTCGGCTGTCTTGTCCGGTTAAAAAAGTCCTTCGAAAACAATCTGGCGAAGTTAGTGGAGTAGAATTAATGAGTGGAGATAGAATTGCAACCTCTTCATTAGTCTCTACTATGCCCATTACCCATTTGATTGCTGGGCTTGAAGATGTACCTCATTCGGTTAAAGAAGCTAGCCATAAATTGTATTTTCGAAACACGATTCTGGTATATTTTAAGGTTCAAGACGCTAACGTCTTTCAAGATCAATGGATTTATATAAACAATCCTGAAGTTAAAGTTGGTAGGATCACGAATTTCAATAATTGGATTGAATGCAGCGATAAAATATTGACGAAAGGTTCGGTACTTGGAGCAGAGCCAGAGTTTTCTATTTTGTGTCTAGAGTATTGGTGTTTTTCAAGTGATCCGATCTGGGAGCTTTCGGAAAAGAAGATCTATGAGTTTGCAGAACTAGAATTAAGAAGCCTGAAACTATTTAACGAATCTGTACGAATTTTAGATGGGCACGTACTGAAAATATCAAACAGCTATCCAGTATACGAATTAAACTATAAGTCTCATTTAAGTAAGTTAGAAGAGTTTATTGACGGAATACCAAATCTGCATGCAATCGGTAGATACGGCTCTTTTAAATACAACAATCAAGATCACTCGATTTTAATGGGAATGATCGCCGCGGAAAGTATTGCCTCCGGAAGAGGTGTCAACCTTTGGGAAATAAACTCTGATAGAAACTATCAGGAAGAGCCGAGTCTTAAGGCTCATGAATTAGAAGTGTAGCGGCCATTTTTGGCATGGATTTGGATGAGTGAAAAAGGCAACTTCATATAATTATAAAAGCCTCACTCGATATATATTGGCTCCGTTAGACAACAAAGTTGGATCTGTGAAAACTCTCTCCTTCGGGTTGGAAAATTTGTAATCACAAAAGATATCGGCTCGATTACAGAAGTGTCGTTTGACTAAGTAACATTCCGTATAGCCTTGTTGTTTTGCAAGATCTAAATTTTTCGAGATATCTGGTTTGGCTGTAATGGGAATTCGTAATAGTCGAAAGTATCTAGAACTTTCGAATAGTGACGAATGATTTTTGTTCTCGAAAATTAGGCATAAAGAACCCTCTTCGCGCTCTTTTTGCTTAAGAAATTGTACATATGGAGTCTTTAGTAGATTGTTTTTTGCGTATAGCTCAATATGTTGGGACAGAATGGTAGATGTAGAAATGAGTCGAAAGAGACTAAAGGCTAATAACAAAATTAAGATTTTACTCGTTTTGGCCTTGAAAAGTAACTCCATGGAAATTGCCATGGCAGCTGGAAGAAAAAGTCTATCGTCAAAAAACGTCGTGGGGTCTGCTGTGAAGTGAGTTGCTAGATGGAGGCAGAACGTTAGTAAAGCGAACAAAATATAGACTGAATTTGTTCGCCAATACCAGTATCCCAAGCAAAACAAAAAAAATCCAGCGCCAACAATTGTAGAGAATAGGCTCCAAGTTGGAAAGGGGGCAAAAGGTAGAAAGAATTGTATGACTCCCGAGAAATCAAATGGTTTCCTTTCCCACATGAACAGAAGCTTTCTTTGGGGGGTTTCTAAGGTAATAAATGTCGTAAGAAACCAACCCAAAAGAATTGAAAGACAGCCAGCTGGAATTAAGATTTTATTCTTATGAAATCGGATTACATGCAGAGAGACTGCTAGAAACAAAGAAATAGCAGAATATTTTGTAAGATAGGCCAATGCGCAAAGTAGCAAGAGCAGCGTTGGCCTCGTCGTCGTTTCAAGTCGCCCCAAAATGGCCAGAATTAAAAGTAAGTACATTCCCTCAGGATGTGGGCTTAAAAAATATTTCAGAAATCCAGGGATACTAAATAGAAAAATACTTACGGTTAAGAAATGAAGAATTGATAGCCGCTCTATTTTTTGTTGAATTTGGAAATAGAACTCGTGAAGAAAGAGGCTGAATATAACGGCCTGCACGCAGAAGATCCAAAGATCTTGGTTTAGTATCGATACCCAAATTGGACTAATCAGCAGAAAATAGAGTGGTGGCCACCAAAACTCTAAACTCTGATCCATATGAAACTGGTTTCTAAAAAAGTTTCGCGAGTGGCCAATGTAGTCAGAGGTATCGTCTAGGATCAAGTATCCGTAAGTAAGGAAGAAGGACAATAGTGCGATGGAGCAGATGAGAGGGAAGAATCTAAGGTAAAAAGAGGACCTCAGGTAATATACAGTTTCCTGATTTTGTTTCGAATGGGTTACTAAATTTCGAATGATATTCATCTTTTTCGTCGGGGTTAGGTTAGGTGACTTGCTTTATTTCTATTCACTATTTTTTAAAGCGCTAAATTAATCTGTTCGTTTTTGGAATAGTACTCTAATTTCTATGGCAATCACGCCCAACACAACTATTGCCTCATAAGCCAAGACAAGCTTTCCATAAAAGGTAATTCCAGGCCAAAAAATGATTAAGATCGTAGAAAAAATGCAGTAGGTAAAGTTGGCCAAAATAATTGCCATTAGAAATTCGGGCCGATAAGTTTTCGATTTGAAATGGATAGACAGAGAATAAAGGCAAAAAGTTGCTGCGATTATCGCCATTCCGTACAGAAGCCAGGGAGGTATTCCCAATTTATCAGAGAAAAGTGGGAGAATTAGGCCGGAGAATAGGGAGCTTAGAAACGCACCTATTCCGTCGATTAAGAAGATGTTCTTACGATTTACTTTAAATTTTGGTGTCATTAATACAAGCCTTCCTGAGGGATGCAATTTTCGTAAGGGAAGTTGATACTTAGAGATGATCGACTCGAGATTTTACACTTTGCTCTGCCCTATCTTTGTAGTCTATGGAATGCCTACGCAAGTGACTTCAGAGTATACGGCTGATTTTGACGAGCTTGGAAAGGTTACCTTCAAGACTTTCCATTCGCCCGAGGAAGTCATGGCTAAAAGAGTTACAGGCGAATCAGGGCGCTGTAAATTTAAGTCTACGGAATCGGCCCTTCTCTCGGAATACTCGCCCTTGGGAATTTCTAAAAAGCTACACAAGTTCGAAGCTCGCATATAGGCCAATTCCACTTGCTCTTCACTGGATCGTAGTCTTTCTTCTGGGGTTAGGGCCAAGACGGGGGCTCGAAGCAATTGCGGATTTCTAATCGCTTCATTGGGTTGAGCGAATGAGGCCGAGGACAAAATAAGGAAGGTGAGGAAAGACATATGAGATGATTCCTTTCTTTCTGATCTTTGAGTCTAGCTATCCCTTGGTTTCTTGTCTCGGAAAATTTACTCTATGATTTCTGTAATATTCTTTTTAAGAATAATTAGAGATTTATTATGCATTTTACTTTGTGCCTGTGAATGCGTAGATCTTGTGGCACACGGATGTGATGACCAGTTCCACGGAAACCGAACTGCAAATTATTTAGGAGATGAAGAATGAAAACTGTATTTGTCCTGTTTGCTGTATTGGTATCTGCTAACGCCCACGCCGATGGTTTCCAGTGTGAAGCCACCAATGATTCTTTGTTGGTTAGCGTGTATAATCACACCCAACCTTCTGAAGGAACCCGCAACGCAGCTGTGATGGTGGTGTCGGACCCATCTGTACAATTCGGAAACAAAACTATCGCAAAATTTTCCGATGTGAATTCTACCCTTAGTAATCGTGGCGCTTATTATGTGGCCGACGTAGATCTACGCTTCAATGATAGCGGCCGTAAAGGCGAATTGATTGGCGGAACCAAGCTAGGTCAACTGAAGCACCTTAAGCTAGATGTAGATTTTAGCTACGGTGCCCCAGTGGATGCCGAAGATTCTGTTCCCGCGCTTCTTTCTTTAATAAAGAGAAATGGCGATGTGATCGAGCTTTCGATGAACTGCTCTCGATACTTGAAAAACTAAAATTCGGTTCGTAATTCTAAAAAATGACAATAGCCAAACAATGAGAAATCAGGGTTTGGCTATTTGTTTTTTCACCGCATCTAATTCTTTTTGAAAGTCTGCTAGACCTGCCAAGTATTCACAGACAGCTCGTCCCAAAGACCTTCCGGCATTTACGTCGCTGGGATGATGAACGCCAACTATGACTCGAAGTTCACCGAGGTAGTCGCCCCACTCGGCAAGTTTAGGTTTTTTCTCTTCAACGATACTGCCAAGTACACAGGCAGCTGCAGCGGCTGAAGCGGCATGGGAACTGGGGTAGGATTTTGATCCTCCTGGTTTTTTTGCACAGGGCTCTAAGCTTACATCCACATCATAAGGACGTGGCCTACGAAATTTGTCCTTTTGATATCCAGAAACTCTCTCTGTGAGCTTCATTACCTTCGTGACTAAGTCCTTGGTCGCTTTTTTTTCATCCTCAGTTAAGAGATTCGTTTGACCAAAAAATGCAGAGAAGGTTGGATGCTCTTGATGGGCGGCCAAATTGCATTCCTTTTCGCCTCTGGAATCCTGATATTTTTTCAACTGAATGAAGTCTTGCTTGTAAGCTTCGCTGCCTTTTTCTGGTGGAGGCGAGAGGGAAAACTCCGAGGACGGAGTTTTCGTCCAGTTGGCAAAAGATTGAAGGGCAACAACCAAAAGAAATAGAATTTTCATATAGATAGATCGGTTCTGAACAAAAAAATCTTAACTCTCGCTCTCTCGGATGTTGCCTGAACGCTAAGGTGTAACTCGTTTGGCCCGATAACAAGCAGGCAATGGAGCGGTCTCCACGGATTCAGCGCAGGCAAGAGCTTGAAGGGGAGATCGGTGAAAGTTTGCGGGCAAAGTCGAGGCTTCGCAATCAATACCTATCTTCATGATATCGAGTCGGCATTGAGCGCTCGGGTATTCGCGAGTTAATGTTTTTTGCACCTGTTTCGGATCCCATTTGGGCAACTGTGGTTTGGGTCCAGGGTGTTGAGGCGGAGTTCTATTGTTCCCTTCTTTTTCTGCTAAAATATGGTGGTATTCCTGAAAGTTCAGAGCGGCAGAGGCAAGGCGACCACAAATCGGGTTAGAATTGGTTTTACAGTATTCTACGGCTTCGGGCCTTAGAGATCTGTTCGTGTCCTGCGATTTTGGGTCCTTTTTCCAAAGGAATGGCAAGCAAGAGCTCACCGCAAAAAAGTCAGCCTGGCCTTCGGCAGAGATCTTTGCTGCGGACCCATGAAACTTCATAAAAGGCTCTCCACCGGCAAGGTGACCAATCTCGTGACAAAGCAGCATTTGGATTTCGTCCTGATGGAATACGGAATGACAATTCGAACCTTGAATTCGAATCTCTGTGGACTTGGGGTCTTTTGCCCAGGCATAGGCCATCAGTGGGCCTTCGTTGGGAGTGTATGAAATCGTGACCTTGGTATCCAAAGCGAAGAGAAAAGGTGCCATGGTCTCAGTGGTGTGATCCAGCACTTCCTGAACCTCCAAGGCATTCAAACAAGATTTCGAATCTGCCCAGGCGGTTTGGTGAAAGAGCAAGAGGATCGGGAGGAGCGGGAAAAGGGTCCACATAAAGTCGTATCGGATTTTTGCTCGAAAATGTTTGAAAAATAGCTTTTCCCTAGCGGCGCTTACCTTTTAGCGTTTGTTGGGGTTTTCCTTGTAAGTATTTGAAATTTATATCTATTAAAGTTCTGACGGTTGGCGTTCATGGTTTTCTTTAAGCATCGAACTGCATTTACTCATTCCCTAGGAAGTTACAGTTACTGGCTCTTTCAAGGACCATGATTGCATGGGGTCAAAGGGAGAAAGGATTTTTCCTTGAATCAAATTATGCAATGCGTTATTTAACCGTCCATACCTGATTTCGCTCTTCAAATTCACGGAAACTATTTTCACAGGAAGGACCCAATCTTCATGCGCTTGGTTTGTTTTTTCCTAATTCTCTTTTTTGGTCTGGTTGCCTTTGAACCCACTCTGAAAGCAGAACCAAGAGAAGAGATTTCTTTTCAAAAGGCCGAAGCGTATTTTCAGTCCTACCGCGCAAAAATCTTAAAAACGATCTCACATTCCAGTCATGGCCCTGTGCTTTTGAGCCATGGGAAAAAGACGGAGTATGCCGTTGTAGTGATTCACGGGTTGTATGAAAGCCCACGCTCCATCATGGGCATAGCCAAGGAATTTGAGAAAGGTGGAATGAATGTCTATCTTCCGCTGTTACCAGGGCATTGGCTGAGAAAATACAAACGTGCAGATGATATCACTTTCAAGCATTGGCTCACAGAAGTCGATCAAAGCATCCAGTTCGCAAAACTATTAGGTAAAAAAGTGTTGGTGGCGGGATTCTCTCTTGGCGGATTGCTAGCCACCTACGGCGCCCTACAGTTTCCTTCCGATGTGGAAGGGTTATTTGTTTGGTCTCCGGCCTACGGGCTTTCTGGAAAGGTCAATTTTGCGGCCTCGTTTGGCACCATTCTGGGATACGACGCAAACGATTGGGAAGGAACTCCCGTGGATGGAAAAAATGTTCCGTACTTTTCCTTGCACATGGCGAATCAAATTCCCTTGCTCCACAAATACATGAATTACAGAGTGATGCAGGGGCAGATTCGTAACAACAATCCAAACCCCAATCTTCTGTATGGATGGGATATGGCGCCAAAGATTCAGGTTCCTACCTTTGTCTCTTATTCGGAAGACGATGAAGCCATTTCTCAATTTCAGGTTCGGAAGTTCTACAATTATCTGAAGGGGGAGAAATTTCTTCTTCGTTTTGAAAACATTAAGCATACTGCTAGCCCCAAGAGCCAATCAGATGCAAACCCTTTGCGACCCTGGGAATACAATTCGAAATTTGATGTGATGGCAGAGTTTCTACAAAAGTTCCTGCGCAGGAACTTTCGCTAGTTTTTCAAAATAGGAAATTCATGAGTCGAGAAAAAGTGGGCCGAAGAAAAGGTCCTCTTTGGCCCGGTTTCTTTTTTAGAGTAATTGCATCAGTCTGTTGTATTCATTTTCCAGTGTGTTTTGCTTTTGTCGGCGTTGCTGATCATCTTTTCCATCGATGAACTTAATGGACATAATTTTTCTTGTGGTCTCGTAGATATAAATCCCTAAGGCTTTGGAGCGATCGTAAATTCTACCCCGAAGTTCCCGGTCAATTTTATTTTGCCAGCCTCGATTTTTTAAGAATTGCTCGATCTTGCGAACGTCAGCTTCATGTAGGTCAGCTAGCATTTCGCTTACAATTTTCCCAGGACCAATGAAGTCTTTGGTGCGGTCTTTTAGGTCTCCTTCTTTTCTCAATCTTTCTACGAAAGACACATAAGTTCTATTGAACTTTGGGACGTTCCTAAAGTAGAAGCCGTTGTTCGTATCCATATAGTAAGATCGAACGTCACCATTAGCAGAACCAACAAACAAATCATTCCCCATTACGTGTAGCTTTTTATGGAGAGAAATGGCGTGTTCGTCGCTCATCTTTTTGTATTCCAGGTATTCAAAGCTAGCTTTTCTATTTTTGGCTCTTGGGAAGAGCGAATCGGCCCTGGCGTAAACGTAGAAGAAAGCGCTCATTTGATACTGTCCAAAAACGTTAATAACGTTTAGATCGGTGGTTTCAAAGGAATTGGAAAGGATAGTTACTTTCACGTTTTTGCAGTTCCAAGTGCCATCAAACATTTTTGTTAGGTCCTGAATGAGTCCCGAAGGCGGTAGAAAGTAGGCAGAATGTAGGATGACTCGCACTGGTTCCTTGGAAGTTTGAGCATCTACACAAGCATTTTGTAAGCCCTTGTTCCAAGACAAATGAATGTATTTTCCGTCTTCCATTTCATTGCCCACTTCCGCGCCGTAGACTCTTCGTCTCTCTTCTTTCGATAGGCGTTTATCAAAGGGAAGATTTTCCACATAGGTGATTGTGGCGTTGGCAAGTTCTCGCGAGTCAATTTTTCCTTCGTTAGGCAAGGACTCTGAAGGTTTTTCTTCAGAAGCGTAGGTTAGATACTCTGCCTTTTTCTTTTCTAAATCGGCAGCCAATTTCTCCATTCTGGCTTCCCTCTTGGGGAACAAGCTGCTGTCTTTGGATTTTGCTAAGAAACATTGGTAAAATTTGGATCGATTTGGCTTTTTTCCAATGCATTGGTCGTAAATTTTAGAAAAGCTCTCTTCGTTGGACACGAAGTCATTAGGGGCGAGCTTTGAAATATCAGAAAGTGAAATTGTCATTCTGGAATATTCATAGAGCTCGTCAAAAGATCTGGCGATTCCGTCTCCGCCTCTTCGTAACTCTAATTGAGCATCGGCGTCTTTAAATACATACCGATGAATTAGGGGATTGGGTTTCATGTGGTAGGAGTTTTCGATATTTCTGCCTCCTAGCTGCAAAGTATGATTACCCACCATCAAAAGCTTATGGTGAAGAAAGTCTGTGATGTGTTCCCAATCTTTAAACGATTTTTCCTTAGGCTGATTTAATGGAAGGCGACCAAACACCTCGTTCACGATGGGGTTTAATTTCGCTCCATATAAGGTCATGGCCATTTTTGCTTTAATTCCGGAAGAGGTTTCGCCAAAAACCTTCCAGCGAAATACCAATTCCAAAAAGTCACGTAACTGTTGTTTTTCTTCCTCCGTGGCTCCACCAGTGCCACTCTGAAGTTCAGCGATATCGAGCTCTTGTCCCACTAAAATTCCAGTTTTTACGGCGGTGCCACTTTTACTTAAAATTCCCGCAAGAAGAGTTTTCCCAAAAAAATCGAGCTCATAGGGTTTTTGGATTTGTGCCCATTTGTGATCAGAGCAGAAATTGGGTTTTGGATTGTTGGTAGAGGGGCAAGGTAGCGTAAGAAATTGAATGTCTCGAACCAAAAGGGATGTGGGGCGTCCGAAAAAACGCACCTGAATGTTCGATCCACTTTGACGAACAAGGTAGTGAAATAAGTCTAGGTGTTGGTAGTTCGTGAGAAGATCTGCCAAAATCCTTACCTTCACTCCTCGATTGGCGGCTTTTAAAAGTTCGTCGTAAAACAATGCGGAAGAGTGATCGGGACTAAAAATGTAATAAGCGATTCGGATGGTTTCGCCGCTCTTTGCTTGGCGAATCATCTCAATTTTATTACGAAACGATTCATCGTTATCAATGAGGATCTGAGCCGATCGAACTTCCAAAGCAGGGGAACTGGAAATTTCTAATTGTTGTTCTTTGGTGAACGGTTTGGCTTCGTAGCTGGGAAACAGCTTTTCGAAAATATTGGCAGGCTCCCTTACGGCGGAATCTTCCAAAAGTTTGGTCCATTCTTCGGTGAAGGCTTGACGTGTTTCGCTCGTTACCACTGGCTCGTTGGAGTTCTGGACAGATTGGGTAGTGGCGGTGCTACAGGCAGAACAAATGATCCAAGCGAAAAAGCCCAAACGACGCATAGAAAAACCTCCGAATTTCACACCATTTCTCAAGAATGGGGCCGATATCTTATCGGTAGTTTGGGGAAAATCTGGAAGGGTACGGCTGTTGCTACTTATAGGGCATTCGGTTGCCGTGTAAGGCTTGGCTAGGGGCCCAAATGGTAGCCCTTGAAAATAGTAGCCCTTGAAAGAGACGCTCCATTGATGGAATGGATTTCATGCTTCTTTCAAGGGCCCTCGCGATCGCTGAACCAAGCCGCAAGGCTTTATCGCTACGGTAGGACGGTTTACGTCTACGGTAACGAAGGATTCGTGAACTTTAGTAGTCGCAAGACAGGTTCAACTCCGTTTCAGGAGCATTTGCCAACCGCCAGTAAATTTCGGCCTCAGACAGTCCTCTTTTGGAGCTTCGTTCAAGCTTCATCCAATCGCCAGAGGGTGTGGTGGACTGTATTTCTACCCGATTCGCTGGAAGTTCCAATTGAAGAGACTCTGCTGGCTCTTTCTTTTGAAAGTTCGCCAACAAAATTCCGTTGGATAAGGTATCGAGCTCCATGGTTTGACCCGTTATTTTGTTGGTAAAGGTGGATTGAACGGATCTGTTCGTAGAAAGTAGGAAAACCACTTTGTATTGCTCGTTTTCCATGGAGACAGGTGATCCTAAGATAGCGTCTCTTGTGAGTATTTTTTGGTCGTTTATTTTCAAGCTGCAACCCGGACTGTCTTGGGATCGATCTTCTCGTCTAGAGGAAAGATCGTCTCTTTGCGCCTGTGACTCACAGCCCAACAAAACCATTACTGCGACAATACTCAATATTCTCATTTGAAACCCTTTCAGTTTTGGAAAAACCGGGAATTGGTCCTTCCTTTCTTTAAGGATTATGTGAATCTTGTCGGTATTCCCACGAAGGCTCCATGAGAAAAGAGATGGGATTTGATGGGATTCTCACGAACAGAGATAGGGTTCCCTTTTATTTTTGTTTAAGGGGTCTTTCACTCGTACTTTGAAAGGTGATTTTTTCTCGGAATCGATGTATCGAAAAAAACGATCAAAAAAACATATTTTATCCATTGTTTCAGAAAGGCGACTTCGTCGATAGTGCAACTAATATGGAATTACTTTTTCCCTTCGCAGATTATTGGTGGTTTTACGCGGGCTTTTCCGTTTTCATTTTGCTGGTCTTATTTTTGGACCTCGGAGTGTTTCATAAAGAAGCTCACGAAGTTGGTTTCAAAGAGGCCTCCGTGTGGACGGCAATTTGGATCAGCCTGGCGTTAGTTTTCAACGTCGTTTTTTATCAATATTCGCTTTGGAAGTTTTCTCAGGACGCAGCTCTTCAGGCCACAGGTGAGGCTGCGAAATTGGCGAAAAACGTTGCCCTTGAGTTCTTCACTGGTTTCGTAGTGGAAAAATCTTTGGCAGTGGACAATATTTTTATTTTTGCCGTGGTTTTTGCCTACTTTGGAATCCCTCGAAAGTACCAACATAGAGTTTTATTTTGGGGAATCTTGGGTGCTCTGTTGTTCCGCGGAATTTTTATCGCTCTAGGCTCCATTTTGATGCAGTACAAATGGATTGTGATTTCCCTGGGTGTCTTTTTGATCTTCACTGGGATCAAAATGTTTTTCGCGGGCACCGAGGAGCAAGATCTTAGTAAAAACAAGCTCATCGGCTTCTTGAAAAAGATTTTCCGTCTGCATCCAAAAATCGAGGGTGACAAATTTTTCGTGAAAAAAGATGGATTGCTTTATGCGACTCCACTCTTTGTGTCTTTGATCTTCTTAGAGTTCACGGACATCATTTTTGCTATCGATTCTGTTCCCGCGATTTTTGCCCTAACGAAAGAGCCTTTGATTGTTTTTACTTCCAATATTTTCGCCATTCTAGGGTTAAGAAGTATGTACTTTATGCTTTCTGGAGTGATGGAAAAGTTCTCTTATATCAAATACGGATTAGCTGTGGTTTTGATTTTCGTAGGACTAAAAATGAGCTACCTCAACGAAGCCTTTGGTGGAAAATTTCCCATTGGTTGGTCTTTGGGAATTATCGTTTTCTTTATCGGAAGCTCGATGATCTATTCTGTTTGGAAGAACTCGAAAACGGCATCGAATTAGTGGCGAGATTCAGAGGATAAATGTCTTCTTTAAAAGAAGACAAAAAAACGGCTCCTATCCAGGAGCCGTTTTTCTTTTTGTTATCATCATCAAACGGACTTAAGCGAACTAGAACGCTGGTTTTGCAGTTTTTGCAGCCTTTTGGACTCCGTCTGTGTCATGTCTTTCAGCATAAATTTTTTGTGACACTTTTTTCTCAAGGTCTCTTAGCATTTTTGCTTCTGCCGGACTCAATTTACCGTTTTGTCTTCCCAGCTCTCTAAGGCGTTGGATCTCTTGCATATCTGCACGAACTTCATTGGCTTCCTGCATGGTGAGGGTGCCGTCAGATACGCCCTTTCCAAGTCTCGTTTCTAAATTATCCCACTTCTTTTGTTCCTGGTTCGCTCGAAATTTTCCGTTATCGTTGTGCTTCAAGCGATAAATTTGATCACTAGACTTATTTAATTTCTGATGAAGTTTGGCTTTTTCTTCAGCGGAAAGAGATCCATCCGCCATTGCGTTCGCTCGAAATTCTTCCACCTTTTGTTGTCGTTGTTGAACTTTCTTCAACTCCCCGGTGGTTAGCTCGCCATCAACAATTCCATTTCCGATGCGTTCCGCCTGATTTTGTTGACGTTTCTTTACGCCATCACCATTTGCGGCCTCGGCAGATAGGGGGGCAAGAACTAAGATCGATAGTAGGGGATACATCAGATGGGATTTCATGGGTCGTCTCCTCAATGGATTGGAATATGGGCTCTATCGACCAATGGCTGGATCTCCTTTAATGTTGATGGCGTAGAATAAGTATTGGAATTTATTGAATAAAATTATGATTACAGGAGGTGGCTTTTTGTAAATAGGCCTTCCTATAGACATAGGCTATCCGTGAACACTTGATATGATCTTGTTCTAAGGAGTTCGCAATTAGGCCCATTATTTCGAGTCGAACGCCAAATAAGTTTTTGTGAACTTTTGAATGTGGGGCTTTTTCCCCAAGTGCAGTTCTCGAAACAAATAAGGAGGACGTAATACTGACCAGTAGGCTGCGGCTCCTCGAGCCGTTGGGGGGCCAGAAATGGCTTGATCTCGTTTGATCAGTCTTTCCATTCTCGCTAGTGCACAATGAATATTATTTACACCGTCTTTTAGGGCTGTTTCCGTATTTGCCTTTGGGCAATGATCTACATTCATCATCAGTAAGCCGACGCTGAGAGTGCCCGTATGCTCTTTATAGGTGGCCTTGGGATTGAAGCTACTTTCGAAGTAGGCCATGGCACTGATGATACGTAACCAGCAGGTCTCTTTTTGAGTAGGAGTTGCCGAGGCAAATCCTGGACAAAAATCTGGCAAATCTACAGCTTGGTTGAAGGAATCTTTTCGCTCTCGATAACTCACAAGCACGGCGTTGGTCCAACTAGGGCCCGTACTCCTCTGATCCCAAGCAGCGCGGTAACGATCTCCGTTAGTGCCCAGAAGATTCGCGGCTGCTTTTTCGGCCCTAGCCAAGGACTCTTGGTCAGAATAAGTGTCTCCACCAGAGGTGGAATCTCGATCTAAATCGTGATCACGACCGCATGAGGTAAGTAGAGCAAACAACAATAGGGCATACAGAACACGCATGGAGAGCCTCCTTTAGGTGACTTCCGCGCTCGGTTATACCATATTCTCGTTTCCCCATTGAGGAAAAAATTCTAGCTAAGCTATTGAACTTATTTGGCTTTAAGCGCTGTTATTTCACGGTGCAGGCGACCTGATCGGAAATCTCTTTTCCATCAGACTCGCGAATCTGGCTCCAATTTCCTAAGAAACCAGCGTCATCTTCTGCATCGTATTGAAGGCTCGTAATTTTATGTTTCACCATTCCTTCTGCGGTGGCCACGGTGAACTCCAAGCCAAAAACTTTCCCCACTCGTACGGGGATTTTGATGGCTTCACGAAAATCGGGAAACTCTAAGCGATATTGACCGTCTTTTTGAAACAATACGATCTCAGTGGGGAAGTGCTTGGGTAGAGGGTCTTCCGATCTCCACATTCTTCCGAAAGAAGCCCACAGAGTGCCGATTTTACCTGCATTACACTTTACTAACTCTACTCTGCGCATTTCCGGTGGCTGTGGGGGCTGTGGACCCTTTGGCAAAGCAGAGGCATTCAAAGAGAGGAAAATCGTTAAAAGAGCTAGATTCATGGGGTCTCCAGTTTGGTTGGTTTCCGCACAGGTCTAACTAATATAACGCACAACGGCAAGGATTTTCTTTTTCTAGCTGGCCCACTGAATTGAGTAAAACGGCACAGGTGGTTGGCTGCAAATAATGGAAACTACGAAAGAAAAAGAAAGTCTTTGCTTAGGTTCCGGTGCCACGGTTCGACTTCCATAAGATTTTCCCAGAATTGGATTTGTTTCCCACCTTTGGATGGTGTTAAACCTCCGCAGCGCTGTTTTTTGTCATTACCCTAGGAGAAACCAATGAAAACAATTTTGTTCCTGATCACTTACCCCCTCTTGAGCTTTGGTGGATACTCTGCCGGAGATGTGGAGTCCGTAAAAGTATTCGACGGTAAGGTTCTTTACTGTAAAGAGGACCGCAACGTTGGTGGACGTGGTTATTATCCTTCCAATGCAAAAGCCGTGGCCACCGAACAGGGAATTTCTTTTTCCTTCGATGCAAATTCCGTAATTTGCACAAAAGAAGGAACCACCTACCGCTTTCAACCCATTGGCATGAACGAATCTATGCCGGATAAAGATCTATATGGAAAACCCATTGTGAAACACATCGTTTCGAACGAAGCCGTGGTTATTAATGGTGCTTATAGAATCATCGCCAAGCAAACCGTAACCAACGAAGTCGCTCAGACGGTTCGCGGAGAGTTTTCTTTGGATACCATTTTAAATGAGGCTCAGGCCAAAGATTTAGAAATGGGAAAAACCGTTAAGGTTCGAATGGAGTATTTCCAATTGATGGGAATCGTAGTGGAAACGGCGGAAAAAAGTATTCCGGTAGGAAAAAAGTCCGGCGGAAATTTTGCTTTCATGTTTGAGTTGCGAGTGGATGAAAAGGGCGAATTACAAATTTCTGAAATTCGTTATTAATTCAAAGTTCTAATTCAGTTATTTTTCTTCTACGAAAAGGAGAGGGGCTAAGGGTCTCTCTCCTTTTTATTTTACCGGAGCATTTGGATTGTCTTCGTCTCCAATGACCGAGAATAAATTATCGGAATCGATCCGTTTGGCTAAGGTTTGGTAGGAAGTCCATCTCTTTGACTTGCTCCAAAGATCCACCGCTCTTACTAAACTCAAATTGCCCGCCTGACTCTCGTCAAAATAGGTGGCTAATCCATTGACTAATAGATCCAGATTTTTTGTGGACGAAAGATTTCTCCCACGCTTCTCTTTTCGCTGTAAGTAACGGGCATTGTAATAGGTGTATGAGGTGCAGCTGTTAAAGAAAAAAATCTGATACTTGTCTTTAGGGAATTGAAATCGAAATTCCCGAAGTTTGGCGATTTCTTGAAGATCCAAATGTCCACCTAAACCGGAATGACCATCGTAAATGAGTATGGATGCATCTCGAATGCCGGTGCGATAGGCATGATGAAAGGCCAGGCTCTTTTCTTCGATTCCGCTCTCGCCGAAAAAGAGATTCACCACAAGGCGAAGATTTCCACTGGTTTTAGAGAACTGTTCTAGGGTGTATTGGCTATCTCTTTCCGGTATCCACTTTTGTTCTTCTTTTTCCGTCACTTTTTGCAGATCAAATCCTTCCAAGATCAATCCGTTTCGAAAACCTCGATAAGAGGCCGCGGTGATATCTTTCGATTTCATGGGGTCGTGATTTAGACTGGGATCGTCCATTCCAAATAGCACCCAGAAAACAATCTCACCTTCTTTATTGGCAAGACGATGATATTCCGGATAGGAAATGTGATCGTTTTTTTCTCGTTCGATCTTTGCAGAGACAACAAAATAATCTTTTCCATTTTCAAGAGGGCAATCCTTGGAATAGGCCGAGGGACTCCAGAAATACCAAAAGTCTGCCTCGTCTGGATAATGTGAATCGGTGCACAGAATTTTTCCTTTTGACAAGGAGGCCACATAAATGTTGTCGGGATTTCTGGGTAAAATAAGATCAAGAAATTTCCGGGGGCCCTTTTCCACAACCATAGTGCCTACATAGGAATAGTCGATTCGAAACTTATTCGTCTCAATGGGTTCGATGGAGAGAATTTCGATTTTATGATCTTCTTTCGGCACCGCAGAGGACTTAGCTCTTTCTAGCGGACCAAATAAGTGAAGAACCTGTTGTTCTACTTGTTCCAAAGCATCTGATTTGCTGGGACGGGTGGACGAATCTAGCTCTACCCAATGACGGAAGGTAACCTCTGCTTCCGTTGCTCGCTTCGATACGAAATCAAGGTTTCGTTCCGGGGGAGATGGATTACCCGCGGCGCAGCTCGCCAATAAGAAAACCAACAGAAGTTTTTTCATGAGATCCCCCCCTTGTATAGAGTATCGGACAAAGAGGGGGGCGTGTGAAATTTATTTTGTTTTTTGTTTCAAGGCAGAAGACATGATTTGTCTTTCCGCATCGAGGATCATATCCATTACTTCATCGGCTGGCATATTGTACATTTTTACCAGGATTTTTAGTTTCTTTAGTGGGGGTACTGCAATGCCTCTTTCGAAATTCGAAATAAACTGCGCAGAGGAATAGCCAAGTGCCAAACTCACCTCACGTTGAGTTAGGTTTGCCTTAATGCGCATGTTTTGTAGGTATTCCCCAAGGGTTTCGTAATTTCTTTCTAGGACGTAATTCTTTTTTCGTTTTGCCAACATATATCTGCCTTCATTCATTTTCATATAGCCAATTTATAGCATGCATCTGCTCTTGGCAAAGACGAATTTTTCGAAATTTTTCAGCGACTGGTAAAAAGTCTCTATTTTTTCAACGCGATTCGGAAAACTTCGGTAATTTTTTCCACGGAGTGAATCTTAATTCCTTTTCGGTGCTCTAGAGGAATTTCTTTTAAGTCTTTTACGTTTCGTTTGGGCAGAATTACCTCACGAATGCCGGCCCGTTTGGCAGCCAAAAGTTTTTCTTTTATGCCTCCCACTGGAAGAACTTTTCCTACAAGCGAGAGTTCTCCAGTCATGGCCAAGAGGTCTTTGGTTTGTTTTCCCTCAAGCAATGAAAGAAGCGCTGTGGCCATAGTAATTCCCGCGGAGGGACCATCTTTCGGTACGGCTCCCGCAGGAATGTGCAAATGAATGTCGTGTTTCTGAAACCATTCATTGGGATTCAAATGCACAGGCTTTCCATTGGAATCCTTATAAACAGCCAAGAGCTTTATTTTCTGCGAGGATACATATTTTTTCACGTGAGAGAGCGCAATTTTGGCGCTTTCCACCATTACTTCTCCCATTTGTCCTGTCAGCTTGAGTTCACCTTTGCCCTCCAAGGCAATAGCTTCTATGAACAAAATGTCCCCTCCCATGGAAGTCCAGGCTAGACCGGTAATTACTCCAGGTTGAGTTACTCGTTCTGCCATTTCGTTATAGAAGCGTTGAGGGCCAAGCCACTCATCCAAATCTTTCTCTTTCAGAACGACGGGTAATTTCTTCTTTTTCTCTACGCTATAGCGTGCCACTCGACGGCTCAACTTATCCATCATTTGCTGGAAGCTTCGCACCCCTGGCTCACGGGCGTAATCGCGTAAAATCTTTCGTAAGGTAGCGGTATCAAGACGCAATGATTTTTTCTGCAGTCCATGTTTCTCTAGGGACTGGGGAATCACGTGGTTTACCGCGATTTTCTCTTTTTCTTCTAGCGTATAACCAGGAAGCTCAATTACTTCCATGCGATCCAACAAAGCGGCGGGAATCGTGGAAAGAGAATTGGCCGTGGCGATGAACAAAACTTTCGATAGATCGTAGGGGATATCCAAATAATGATCTAAAAATGCTGAATTTTGTTCAGGATCTAACACCTCTAATAAGGCAGAGGCGGGGTCGCCTTGAAAGCTTGCTCCCAGTTTATCAATTTCATCTAGCACTACCACGGGATTGTTGGTGCCCGTGCGCTTCAAACCCTGAAGGATTTTTCCGGGCAATGCGCCCACGTAGGTTCGTCGGTGACCTTTAATTTCCGCCTCGTCTCGCATACCCCCTAAAGAGAAGCGGAAAAATTCGCGGCCTAAGCTTTTCGCGATGGATTTTCCTAAGCTGGTTTTCCCAACACCAGGGGGGCCCACGAAACACAGAATAGAACCATGAAACTCCGGACGAAGTTTTCTCACCGCCAAGAATTCCAAAATTCGTTCTTTCACTTTTTCGAGGCCGTAATGACCTTCGTCCAAGATTTTTTTTGCACGATTTAGATCCAATAAGTCTTGGCTGGTTTTTGACCAAGGAAGACTGGCAATCCATTCGATATAGGTGCGAGTGATATTGAATTCCGGGCTCATTTCCGGAATCGATTGCAGGCGCTTCAGTTCTTCGTTTGCCACTTTCAACGCATGCTCTGGCAGTTGTGCTTTCGCGATTTTTTCTTTTAAAGTTTTTGTCTCTCTAGACTTGTCATCTTCTTCTATGCCTAGTTCTTTTCGTATGCTTTTGAGTTGTTCTTTGAGAAAAAACTCTCTTTGGATTTTATTTACCCGCTGATCCACTTCGGCAGATAGCTTTTTCTGAAGATTGGAGAGGTCTTGTTCTTTTTTCAAGAACACCAAAAGCTTCAAAAGGCGTTCTTTCACGTCTATGGTTTCAATATAGTTCTGTGCTTCTTGTCCTTTCGGTGCAATGGCAAAGGCCACTAGGTCAGCCAAGGTCCCTTTGGTGGGAGTGTTGATCATGGCCAGCTTCATTTCTTCTGTGAAGAAGGGATTCGTTTCTGATAATTGTCTGACTTGCAGAATCACGGCTCTGGCCAGAGCTTCCACTTCAGGGTCTTTGCTGTTGAGATCCTCAAAATACAAAACAGAAGCAGACAAAAAGGGCTCGGACTGCACTGGATTGTCGATTTCAAATCTTTGTACTCCGTGCACCAATAGAGTCATGCTGCCATCGGGCAAATGAATTCGCTTCAAAACTCTAGCGCTCACGCCTTTTTTGTAGAGATCGTCGAAATCATATTGGATCTCGGGAGATTCTTGAGACTCTTTGGGTGGCGTCAAAGTTTTCAACTGACGCTTGGGAAGTAATAGGCCCACCATGCTTTTTTCGCCTAAAGCTTTTTCCACGGCGATCAAGCTTTTTCCTCGGGGCACTTGCACAGAGGCCATCAATCCGGGCAAAACGGGGCCGCCTTCTACGGGGAGAAGGGGAAGAATGCTGGGTAACTGCGGATTGACGACTACTAATTCTTTGCTCATGGCAGACCTCTTCCATTACCGAATACCTTGTGGTTTCGGAACCATTAAGTGGAATTTGGAGACGAATTGAGGAATGGCAAGCGTTCGTAGCCATTTTGTCGCATTGGGGTTGGGGCTTTGCAGCTTACAAAAGAAACTGCAAGGGATTCGAGGCCTTAAGTTTTTTTATTGCAGGCGAAGTTTTTCTACCAAGCGTTTATGCATTAAGTCATAAATGGCTTTTTCTGGTTCTTCGCTGCTCCAGCCTTTTTCTTTTCCCGTTTCAAAATCTATGGTTTGAACCTCTTCTTCCACCAGAAAAACCACCTGACTTCCCGCTAGGCTAGGGGTAGCAGAGTAGCCATACTTTCTTCTGACCTTTAAGGGGCGTCGTTTTGGTTTGCCGTTCATTTTGAATTCTACGTATTTGGATTTGGCAGTGGAATACACCCAACCCGTTTGAACGCTTTCGTCATCGGAGCGTAAATTTTTTGTATTCACCGGAGGATCACTCTCTTGTTGCCATTCGTCTAGAACAGCCCGGGCGGCTCGAAGAATTTCTTCTGGTTTTTCCGCAAAGGATCGGTTGTTTTCGAAATTCGCCACATTTTTTTCTTCTTTATAAGAGGCATCATGTGGGTTCGACGCACAGGCCGCTAGGAAGAGAAAGGAAAGCACAAAAAAGGATTTCACGGGGAACAGGATGAAAGAAAAAAGTTTCATATTCCCTAAGACTAGCGGAAATTTTTTTGAACGCAAACTCGCATCTTCATTCGTTCGGAATTCGTGTTACGATAAAAAAAATGTTTTGGAAATTCATTCGTAAATTTTTGTTCGCCATTGATCCGGAATGGGCTCATGTTTTGGGTTCCTTTTTTTTGCGATGGAAAGGAATTGTGTCCGGCGGAGCTGCACCAAATGTGCGCTGGACCAAACGACCTCGGCCTCAGTTGGCGGGATTTTCGTTAGATTCTCCCTTAGGAATGGCCGCTGGTTTCGATAAGAATGGCGAGTATATTTTAGGTCTTCGAGCTTTGGGGTTCGGATTTGTGGAAATTGGTACCGTTACTCCCTTGCCGCAAAGGGGAAACCCCCGTCCACGGCTGTTTCGCTTGCCCGAGGCAGAGGCCCTGATCAATCGAATGGGCTTCAATAGTCATGGCGCGGCGGTGGTGGGTGAGCGTCTTACCCACCTTCGGGCCATGTACGCCATTAAGTTTCCTATCGGAGTGAACCTAGGAAAAAATCGGCAGACCCCTTTAGAAGAGGCCGCCGGCGATTATCAAAAAGCCATGGATGCCTTGTATACGGTTTCGGATTATTTAGTGGTGAACCTTTCTTCCCCCAACACCCCTGGGCTAACAAGCTTACAAGAGGGCTCTCAATTGCAGCCGCTCTTAAAAGTGGTGCGAGAGCGTAGAGATTATTTGTCTAGAAACAGGCCTGGACTCGTGCGGCCTCTGTTTTTGAAAGTGTCTCCAGACCTCACCGATGCTGCGCTAAAAGAGGCAATCGAAATTGCCTTAGATCAAGGCTTCCAGGGGATCATTGCTTCGAATACCAGTCGTAGGCGCGATTTTGCCCTTTTAGCCAAGGCCAATGCTCATGTGGTGGCAGAAGAGGGCGGTTTAAGTGGTGCTCCTCTTCGAGAAGGTGCCGTGGAAAGTGTGGCCAAGGTACGTTCCTGGATGGGGAATAAGGGAACCTTGATTTCTGTGGGGGGGCTAGGAGACGAGAGCGATGCTTTGGCCCGCCGCGAGGCAGGGGCTGATTTGCTACAGGTCTATACGAATTTCATCTACCAAGGACCCGGCTATCCAAAGAAGATTGCTGAAGCGATGGCAAGGCCTTGATTCTTTTTCTGACTAATGTTAACTCCTAAAACTCATTTTCGGAGGAATCCATGGCTCAAGTTTGTGAATTAACAGGAAAACGCCCTGCATACGGCAATAAAGTATCGCACTCGAATATCAAGACTCGTACGCGTTGGATGCCAAATCTTCGCAAGAAGACCTACGTGATTCCAGAGTTGAAGCAACCTATCGCGATTCTTGTGTCTAGCCGAGCCATTCGCACCATCGATAAATTGGGCGGAATCTCTGCCGCTATCATGGCTGCCAAAGAGAGTTTGCTTTCCGAAAGATTGCAAAAAGTTCGTGGCAAAATTTATAAGGCTCGAGTGAAAGCCACTGCGGCTCCAAAAGCCAAAAAAGCGAAAGCTCCAAAAGCTGCCAAAGCCGCTAAGACTGCTAAGTCGAAGTAAAAAATATTTTTAAAGAAATCAAAAAGCCCGGGAAGGATCCTGGGCTTTTTTTTTGGCCTTTCCAGCCTTAGGGCATCCATCGGCCTTCATCAACGCCTATCAACGCCTATCAACTTTCATCCGTTTTCATCGAGCTAAATGGAGAACTTTTTTCATAGTTCTCTTTCTGTATTCCCCGTTTGTTTCGAAGAATCATTTGTTTCAAACTCTCCAATCGGGAAATCAGCACTTGCGGAGGTAGGGGTAAGGGAGCTTCGTCGATTTTTGTTTTGTGCTGCTCATTTCCGCTCTTGAAACCAGGTTTTTCGCCGTTCGTTTCAGGAGCGCTACTCATCACCAGCAAAAATTTCTCGCTAAAATATCCTCGATTCCAGCGGTTGCAGCAATCAGCACAGGCAGAAAGACGAATTTTTCGTCGGGCAGGAATTTTTTTCTGACAGGTTTTGCATTCATACCAATATTTCACCGGACTTAACTTTGGAACGGGGTTGTAGCGTCTGGCGCCCGCTCGTTTCAAAATTTGGTGAAATTCTGGGGTATGACCATAGGGCTTTTTTTGGTGCCAAAGAAAGTAATGAACCATTTCGTGCAAAAGGGTATCGCGAATGTGGAACTCTGCATCGGCCAGTTCTTTCAAATAACTAGCAACTTCAATTTCAGGTGTTTTCGGACGAAGCGGGTTTCTCGACCCCGGTGCAAAACGACCGGCGCTGGAGCGCAGACGAGAATTCCAAACCAACTTTGGAATGGGCAATGCATCGCCGAAGTGCCGCTTGTTGAGCTCTTGAAACAAATTTTCCAACATCGAATCAGCCTACCCCTAGGCAATCTTCCTGTGAAGCCTTGACGGAATGGAGAGGCAATTTTACAACCTTTTCTATGAAAAAATGGAAAGTCGCAGTGGTTGGGTATGGGTTTATTTCCGGCAAAGGCCATGTACCTGCGTTTTTACAGCGATCGGATGTGGAAGTGGTGGCAGTGGCCGATATCTGCGCAGAGCGCAGGAATCTGGCGGCCAAGGATTTACCCAACGCAAAAGTTTTTTCCACCGCCGATGAGTTGCTGCAATGGGGTGAATTTGAAATTCTAGATATTGCTACGCCACCAGTGGACCATCCGTCCATCGCCATCGCAGGATTACGAAATGGATTTCATGTTCTTTGCGAAAAGCCCCTAGCGCCCACAACGAAGCTTGCCAGAGAAATGTTAGACGCCGCTCAGAAGAGTCAGCGAGTTTTATTCCCCTGTCACAACTATAAACACGCGCCAGTGGTGAAGGTCATTCAAGAGGCCATTGATTCCGGAAAATTAGGCGAAATTACTTCCGTGACCTTGCAAACCTTTCGCAACACCCACGCTAAGGGCGTGAAAGAGTGGCGAACGGATTGGCGGCGCGATTTCCAAACCTCTGGCGGCGGTATTGGGATGGATCATGGATCTCATACTTTTTATCTCACCTTCGCTTGGCTAAAATCGCTTCCTTTGGCTTTGTCGGCCACTTCGCTCACATTGAATTCTCAGTGGGATACAGAAGATAACCTCACCGTGACGGTGGAGTTTCCTGGGAAAAAATATGCCCACTCCATGCTTTCCTGGACGGCGGGAATGCGCAAAGTGATTTATACAGTTCAGGGCACCAAGGGCGGAATTGTGGTGAATGATGACGAAGCAGAAATTTCCATTGGATTTCCCAATACGGGATCTCACGCTGGAACCGGCGATCACCGAGTGGAAAAATTCACCATCGAAAGTGATTGGATGGATGCTTCTCACACCAATTGGTTTAATTCGATGTTTGATCTTTTTCTTCGTAGCATTGAGAAAAAAGACTTTTTGAATGCTGAGATTCGAGAGTCCTTCGCTTGCATTGAAGTGATTGAAAAAGCCTATCGTTCCGCCGCCCAAGGCGGAGCAAAAGTGGTGCTGCAGCCCACAGTTGAGCTCGAATCTGAAAGGAGCATTTAAATGTTTCAATCTTCGGAAACGGCGAAAAAAATTGTGGAAATTTTGCAGAGGGATTTTGCTCCCACCAAACTCGAAATTGAAGACCAAAGTCATCTGCACCGAGGCCATAAACAGGCGGGCGGGGGCGGCCATTTTTTTGTGCATATTGAGTCTAAGCGATTTCAAGGCCTAGCCCCATTGGCTCGGCAAAGGCTTGTTTTAGACGCCATGGGAACCTTGATGGACCGGGAAATTCACGCCCTTTCCATGAAGTGTGTGCCCAGCCCTTAGGATCCATTGACTTGGAGCATAAAAATTCCTCCAAGAATGTGAGGATTCACTTGTAAAAACACTAGGAATCCTTTAGAAATTTGGCATTCCCATTGGGTTTAATTTTTAATCGCGCCTCGCGTGGCGCAAAGGATGATCATGGCTACCTATAGCTTAGAAAAAGTTCGCAATATCGGGATTTCTGCCCACATCGACTCTGGAAAAACCACTCTTTCGGAACGTATTCTTTTCTATACTGGAAAAATCCACGCCATCCACGAAGTGAAGGGGAAAGACGGAGTGGGCGCCACCATGGACTCCATGGACCTTGAGCGAGAAAAAGGGATCACCATTCAATCCGCCGCCACCTTCTGCGAGTGGAAAGATATCAACATCAATTTGATCGACACTCCCGGACACGTGGATTTCACCGTGGAAGTGGAACGTTCTCTTCGTGTACTCGACGGAGCCATCATGGTTCTTTGCGGGGTTTCAGGGGTGCAATCTCAGTCCATCACCGTAGACCGTCAGATGAAGCGATACAACGTTCCTCGTTTGGCCTTCATCAACAAACTCGACCGTGCCGGTGCAAACCCTTTTCGCGTAATTCAAGCGATCCGTGAAAAATTATTCTTGAACGCCGCTGCTGTTCAGATCCCCATTGGTTTGGAAGATCAGCACAAGGCCGTTGTGGACCTCGTAAAAATGGTGGCTTACGGTTTCGAAGGGGAAGACGGAGAAAATGTTACGGAATACGCCATTCCAGCAGAGTTGATGGATCAGGCGAAAGAAAAACGTGAAGAGTTGATTTCAAAACTCGCTGACGTGGATGAAGAGCTTGGCGAAAAATTCTTGATGGAAGAAGAAATTACTCCTGAGATCTTGGCCGCTGCCATTCGCAGACAAACCATTGCCTTGAAGTTTGTGCCTGTGTTCATGGGCTCTGCTTTCAAAAACAAAGGTGTTCAGCCTTTGCTAGATGGTGTTCGTGCGTATTTGCCAAACCCAACGGAAGTAAAAAACGAAGCTCTCGACCAAAATCAGGGCGAGCAAAAAGTAGTGGTTCCTTCCGATCCAAGCGCTCCACTTGTGGCACTTGCATTCAAATTGGAAGATGGTCGTTACGGTCAGCTCACCTACATGCGCGTATATAGCGGCTCGGTGAAAAAAGGTGACATGATTTACAATATCGCCCAGGGCGATAAAAAAGTGAAAATTCCAAGAATCGTGCGAATGCACGCTGCCGATATGATCGACGTGGAAGAAGCCCGAGCCGGTGACATCTGCGCCTTCTTCGGTGTGGAATGTGCTTCTGGTGATACGTTCACTGACGGTAAAGTTCGTTACACCATGACCTCGATGTTTATTCCTGCTGCGGTAATTTCCTTGGCCGTGGCTCCTAAAGACAAAGGTGGTCAAGCCAACTTCTCCAAAGCGCTTAACCGCTTTACGAAAGAAGACCCCACCTTGCGTGTATTCCGAGATGAAGAATCTGGGGAAACGATCATGAGCGGGATGGGTGAATTGCACCTTGAAATTTACATTGAGCGAATGAAGCGTGAATATAACTGTGAAGTGATCGCCGGTAAGCCTCAGGTGGCCTTCCGTGAAACCATCTCCGGTTCTACGCCTTTCAACTACACCCACAAGAAGCAGTCTGGTGGTAGCGGTCAGTTCGCAAAAGTTATGGGACAAATGGAGCCCATTCAACCGCTCAACCTCGACAATCCATACGAGTTTGTGGATGAAGTGGTGGGCGGAACCATTCCTCGTGAATACATTCCAAGCTGCGATAAGGGTTTCCAAGAGCAACTCAAAAAAGGAATGCTCATCGGTGCTCCTGTGGTGGGCGTGAGAATGAAGTTACAAGACGGTCAATACCACGATGTGGATTCCTCTGATATTGCGTTCCGAATTGCTGCCATGGCCGCTATTCGTGAATCCTATATGGCTGCGAAGCCTACGATTCTTGAGCCCATCATGAAGCTTGAAGTACAAGCTCCTGAAGAGTTCCAAGGTTCTGTAATGGGCCAAGTGAACCAACGTCGTGGAGTAATTCAAGGATCTTCCACCATGGAAGGTTACGTAACCATCGAAGCATTGGTTCCTCTAGTGGAAATGTTCGGATACTCCACAGATCTACGTTCCGCTACCCAAGGTAAAGGTGAATTCACCATGGAATTCGCTGAGTACCAAGCCGTACCAAGAAACGTACAAGAAGAGATGGTGAAGAAGTATCAAGAGAAGCGCGCGAAAGAAAATAAGTAGTCGCTTACTTAATAGAGAAAAAGACAAAGACTCGGGAAAACCTCCCGGGTCTTTTTTTTGTTCAATTCCCATGGAGGTCTTTTTACGGAAGCAAGGATGTGGGGATCACGCAGAATTCTTGTGCTCCACCGGCGCTTACGTAGGTGAAGTTCGTGATGGTTCCCATGGAAACATCAGGTAGATCACAATCGGTTCCGTTGCAGTCTCCGGTCACTGCGGGTCCTGCGCCCACCAATTGCCCTCTTAGCTTTACTACTTCTAAAGACGTAAAAGCTGGGGTTACGGGATCTAAAATTTCTTTGATCTGTTGCCCTGAAGGATAGTTACTCTCTTGGGCATCTGGAGCAGGAAAGGTAGTACTCGCCGCCGTGGTGGCTGTATAGAAAACCCTTCGAACCATTCCTGGAGGACAAACGGTTTGCCCTAAAAAGGTTGAAGTTTTGGCAGCGAATCCGTACGTGGTTGCCGAAATATCGGGACCTGGGCTCAACTGCACCGCCGTATCAAAGATTCCAATTTGTTGAGCAAACAAACCAAATTGAGCCACTGGAGTGCCAGAGGCGCCGGCACAATCAAACTGCTTCACTTGTAGTCCGCAAATAAAGTTACTGGCTCCTTGATTATATAATCTATCGGCTACTTTTAAAGATAGGTTGGTGGAATAGTTGTCGGAATATAAATAATAGGGAAAGTCGGATTGTAATACGCAAAAATCTCCGCTGGCCGCAGGGGCTGCCGTATTCCAGCAGGTGGAACCCTGGTTCGAACAATCAAAAGAAGTGGTAGTGGTTCCCTGCTTTTGTAAGAAGTTAAACAAACACTCGTAGCGATAAATGGTGCGAACTAAATTCACATCTAAATCAGAGCCAATGAGTTTCTGGGCTGTTAGGGTGGTGTCCACAGTCAAAGTAGAACTCACCACCGTTGAGTTTTGGTTTCTCACTCGAACGGAGGCTAAACTTCCTATCACCCCGTCGTAATCACAGCGAAGGTAGTTTCCCGTTTGGTCGTAAGAAATTTCTCCGGTAACCACATCGGTCTCTTCTAGTTCAACGCCGGAAGAATCTAAAAACTCACAAACGCAATTTGTTCCAGCGCCATTGCAAGCGCTTAGGATCGCAGTTTTCGAATTGGCGGAACCCTGAACATAAATGATTTTATCTAAAGGGGCCGCGGCCGTGGTGTCGCGAAAGGCGAAGTTAAACGTAAAGGAAGAGGAATTTGCTGTGTCGGATCGACCGATATTGGGTTTTGTTTTTCCTAGCACCTTCGGTTTGCTATCAAGGCATGAACTTAAAATAAGTGAACTGAAACCAATCAAAACAGTAACACGAATTAGGCTATGCCATGGGCGTTTCGATTTTCGTGGTTTCGTTTCGCTTACCATCATTTAGAAAAGTCCTGAGAGAAGGTTGCTCGGAATCACGCAAACCACGGGAGTTAAGCTGGTGTAGTTCACTGATACTGGAGTGTAAGATCCGGCAAACTTTGCTAACACGCAGCTTCCGGTGGTGTGACTGCAACGACCATCAGGGTTGTCTAGGCCCGTATTTGGCTGGCGGGTAACCGTGAATGCCGCGGGCGAACTTTCTTCCACAACCACGTTGTTCAAGTTGTTGTTCACGTTCACGAAACTAGAGGGTGGATTGCCTCCCAAGCTACCTTGAACAATGGAAGGAGGCTGAGCCTGCCAAGGTCTAACTTTGATTAAACCAGAGGGACAATTTCCGGCGCTATCTGGAAGAGCTGCAAATCCGTAGGTGGAAGTTGCGTCAGCAGCACCGCTAGCGTTAGCGGTCATGGTGATTCCCACTTGGAAGGGACCAGCTTTTTCCGCATACAATCCCCAACGAAGGTCGGGCGCACCAGAACAAGCAAGTTTCGTAAACTGACGTTCGCAGATTAAGTCTTCATAAGGTTCATCGGACTGTTTGCTTCCGATGTTTCCACCACTTTGAGAGTTGTATAAATAAAAATTATAGCTTGCCGTGATCAGGCCCAGAGCTTGACCATCTTGAGGAGCCGCACCTTGAGGGCAGGTCACTTCCGTGGCGCTTACGCCTTCTCCTTCAAAAAAGGTTCGAGCGCAGGAGTAACGATAAATGCCTCGAACTTTGGCTTTATCAAGGTCCCCAATTACGTCTTCAATCGTTAGCGATGTATTGATACGGATGAATCCAGTGGACTTGGATCCGGTGGTGGTGCGGAGGCGAACATAGGTGTAAAGGTCTGGGTCAACGGCTCCTGGAATCGTGCAAGAGAGCGAATTGTTTCCCACGCTGAGTCCATTGGGGGCCGTAGCAGAAACAGGGCTCGTATCCGAAGTGCTCTGATAAAATTGACAGGTGCAGGTGGTGCCTTGGATTCCGCATTGGTTAGAGAGGGCAGCCGAAGCGAGGTCTCTCACGCCTTGTAAAACTACCAAACGGCCATCATCTGGATCGGCGTCTTTTCGGTAAGCTAGGGTAATAGAGAAGGTTTCAGAGTCGGTGACTCCGGTGCCTTTACCGCCAGTGGTTTTGGAGCCCAAGGTTTTGGGGTCAGAGCCAAGACAGCTAGAGAGGAGGACGAAGAGTCCTAACCATAGGAAAAGATTCCGATTTCGTTGCAACATCCTGTTGTCCCCCCAAAAATAGACCTTCATCTATAGTCTATCGTCCATTTTGGCGCCCCACAATAGCGGCTAAGTATTGGAAAGGATTATTCAAAATTCCGTGTAAGGAGTCTCGCCAAACGGCCGATTTCCAGGGTTTTACGGGCATTGGGGTTTACGTCTTTGGCGTAAAATTCAGAGGCCAGCACATTGTTCCTCAAAATGTCCAAGGTCTCTGCATCGAAGGTGTCGATGGTTTTGGATCGGTAGAGAAGTGCGCTAATGCCGGCAAAATGAAAATACGCTTCGATATTGGCCGGATCCACAGAAACATTGGCAGCCAATAGCAAAATGGGCCAAGCAATGGCTCGGTAATCTTGAATGCCAGAACTATCGAGGCGAACCTCGGAGAGATTTTTCGCCAGATACTCCATGGCGTCGGCCCTACGATCGGTTAAAAAACTTTTTCGAAAAAGTTCCAGAGGTTTCATCGAAACAAATTCTTCGTTTCCTAAGTATTCCACTCGATAAAAGCTGTTGCGACGAATAAAGAGCGCAACACTCCGACGCTTTTGGTTGGAAGGAAGCTTTCCTTCGAAGAAAAAGGCTGGAACCCCTGCTTGTTCCATTACGTATACGGTGCTCACGCCGTCTAACCATTTTTGTGCCTCTCTTAAGAGAAGCGGTCTGGCTAAAAATAGTTTCCACGGACTGAGAGGGATGGGCTTTCCTTGGCTCAGCTCCAACGACCACTGAAGGTAGAGCGCCTCTCGATTTTCTCCCTCAGGAAAGAGTTGAAGTAGAGGGAAGTCTTCCCTGGTTCGTCGGCCAAAATAAGTAATCTTTTCTTTTGCCGAATCGGGTGAGTTCTGCACATAAACGGAAATCTTATCGATGAAGCGTTGCGGAGGTCCTTTTTTGTAATCTAAGCGGGGCAAGAGCTGGCTTTTGGCCAAGGGGGGCAGGGGACTCATGAGCTCATAAAATGGAAGCGACTTTTCGCCGCTCACCGCTAAAGCCCCAATAGAGCGAATTTCCACCGAGGGAATCGTGGCCCCTAAATAGGATCCGTAGCCGTACCATCCGAGCGCCGCTAAGGGCAAAAGAAGTAAGAAGCGTTTCATGGAGTTACCCCTCTCTCCGTGTTATTCTTTCAAGCACCCGTTCGGCCTTGCCCCTTGATGGGAGGAAGCGCCTATTGGCCTTTAGAATAAGTGTATAGATAGTGAGGAAAAAATGAACCAAGAAATCTTTGCAAAACGGAGAAAAGCGTTTCTCGATCGTCTCGGAGATGGCATGGCCATTTTATTTGCGGCCCCTCACGCCAAACGCAATGCCGATGCTCATTACGAATATCGCACCTGCAGTTACTTTTACTATTTAACGGGCGTTCGTGAACAAGAAGCCGCCGCCATATTTTTCCCTAAGAGCGACAAGCCCTATCGCCTGTTTGTGATGCCTAAGAATCCTGAAATGGAGATGTGGGAAGGAAAACGAGTTGGAGTGGAGGCAGCAAAAACTGTTTTCCAAGCTGACGAAACCTATGATTGTCACGATGTGGAAAAAGTGTTTCGTGAATTGCTGAAAAACGCGCCCACGTTGTTTCATAATTTGGGGAGTTTTCCCTCTCAAGATGATTTAATTTTTCGCGTGTTAAAAGAACACCAGCCTAATATGCGAAGAGGAGAAAAGAAGTTTGAGCGATTGCTTCGAGTTCAAGATGTGTTAGATCTCATGCGAAAAGTAAAAGACGCGGCGGAGCTTGAGTTGCTAAGAAAGAACTGTCGCAATACCGCCATCGCCCATCGAAAGGCCATGGAATTTACTCGCCCTGGACAATACGAGTATCAGGTGGAAGCGGAAATTGAATTTTGGTTCCGTCATGGCGGAGCCGATGACCTGGCTTACGCTAGCATTGTGGCTGGTGGAAATAATGCCACCGTTTTGCACTATAAAACCAATCGTGATGCGCTAAAGGACGGCGATTTGCTGCTGATTGATGCCGGTGGAGAAATGGATGTATACGCCAGCGACATTACTCGAACTTTTCCCGTGAATGGCAAATTTACTCCAGCGCAAAAAAGGATCTATGAAATCGTTTTGCGATCGCAAAAGGAAGCCATTCAGATGGTGCGTCCAGGAGTGAAATTTCACGATATCCATAAAAAAACGGTGGAAGTTTTGGTGGAGGGGCTTTTGGACTTAGGTCTCCTTCGAGGAAATCTTCAAGAGATCGTGCAAGATCGAAAAAATTACGCTTCCTTTTATCCCCACAACACTAGCCATTGGTTGGGCCTAGATGTTCACGACTGCGGAGATTACTTCTTGCCGGATGGATCTTCCATTCCTTTGGAAGCGGGTAACTTTCTTACCATTGAACCAGGAATCTATATCTCTGCGGATCGCACTGATGTGTTGGAAGAGTATCGTGGTATCGGCATTCGAATTGAAGATGATGTGATGGTTACAGCCGGCGGACACGAAGTGCTAACGGCAGATGCACCAAAAGAGATTGACGAGATCGAAGCCATCGTGGGTAAAGGGCAAATCCGATCGTAAGGCCTTGCGCGAGGTGTGAAGGGGGCCCCGGCGATTTGCTGATAAAGGCGGTAGTCGAGGCGCCTAAAAGTCCATGCATTTCAAATGCTTAGCCTTTGCTTTTTCGATAGAGGTCCTGTTATCTCTTATTGAAGCTTTTTCAGAAAACGGTCGATAAGGAAAAGTACCGAATTTTCTGGAGGTTTTATGCGATCCCTATCGCCACATTCCTTTTTCCTACCTTCTGTTGCCCTATTTCTTTTTACGATGTCTGGCACAGCCTTAGCTTCAGATTTTTCTGGTTGTAAGGGTTCGAAAATCGGAAAGACCGATGGAAGTGTGGTGGATATCTCTAAGGAACTCTCTAGCGCAGAAAAAAGAATGAACGAGATCTGTGAAAAAAACTTCCCACCTTTGTTGAAAAAGATCAATGAAAGTTCCAGACAATGCGCTAACGGAATGCCTACGACAAATTTTCGAGCCGCAGACCAGATGTCTATGCTGTCCGCAGAGCTCTATGAAATTGATAAAAATCTTACGAAGTCTTGTAAAGATATGAAGGAGAGCATGGAGTTGGCAGCAAAACTCTGTTCAGAACGTAAGTCCACTCAACAGGCCGTTCACGCCCATGCCACAGCTCAAGTCGAAGCCGCAGCTGCTGCAGCTTCGCAAGAAGAAGCTCTCAAAAAGAATTTAGAAATTTATACGAAGGCTCACGCAAGCTACGAGAAAATCTATAGTGACAGTGTGACCACAACGGTTCAAATGTATCAAAAGCTTCCTGGTCACAATAAAAACTTTAATGAACATTGGGGGGCCGCTCAGCCCGTCGTTGGTTGCAGACCTCTGAATTTGGAAGATCCAGATGCAATGAAAGCGCGACGTTCTGGAGTGGAGACGAAAGACACCAAAGATCCTGCCTTTGATAAAATGATTTCAGACCTTCAAAAGCGTTATGAAGGTTATTCAAAGGACAACAAAAACCAAGCAGCCTGCAAAGATTTACATTCCTCTAGTGGAAGCCTCGCGAAGCTTTCAAAAGTGAAAAAAGAGAATTTTTGGCCTAACGGCAAACGTGCTGCTCGATCGATGGCCACTCTAAGTTTTTCCGACTGCCAAACCATGAACGAATACAAAAAAATGGAGGCCGAAGCCAAAGCAAACCTAGCAAAACTCCAGGGCGAAGCAATAGTTGAGGCAAAAGCCGATGCTAGTGGTGTAGAGGGAGCTCGTTATGTACCCGGCGACCATATTCCCCCAGGAAAGGAAGTGGGAGACGTGAAGCCCGTGCAAGCGGTTGAGCGATATGTTCCCGGAGATGTGATTCCCGAAGGAAGAAAAGTGGGGGACGTAAAACCCTCTGGTTCCAATGGAGCAGTGGTATCAGCCCTAAAAACCCAGAAGGAAGAAGCTGTGGTGCCTGCGGCTCCTGTTGTTGATCAGGTACCGTATTCGGATCCCTATACCGGTTTGATTTTTAACGAGACCTCTCCTCCAGCAGTGGAAACGCGTTCTGTGGCTTCTAATGCAGGTGAGGCTTGTTGTCTATCTGGATGCAATTTCTTCACTGGCATTTTTGTTAGTACCGTCAATGGAACCGTTCAATCCGACGGCACCTGCAAATAACAAGACATTCGCTTTGTCATTGGGCTTTTTTCTATCTGTCGATAGAATACGTCCATGGCTATTTACGATCCACCCGATGGAAGCAAAGATCCGCGCCCCAGATGCACAGGGCATTGTTGCCGGGCTTTTTCATTGGAGCATCCCTTTGAATTCGTAAAGCAAGAATACGAAAAGTTATTACAAACGGGAACTTCTGATCGGATTCCCGATGTGAAAATGATTTACGAGATGCTCATTCCACTGGGGGAGTTTAAAAAACAAGAATTATTTACTTGCCGGCATCTTTCCAAAGAGGGGAACTGCACGGTTTATGAAATTCGGCCAAAGATGTGCCGTGATTTTCCGGGACCCAATCCTTGTCCCTACAGAAATTGTGCGAGCCATGGGCCACAGCCAAAATGGAAACAGTTTTGGAACTGGATACGAGATTAAACAGCCGTTCAACAGAAGCGAAATATTCGTATGCGTGAACCGCTAAGAGCGCTTACTTCTTCTGTTTTGCGCTCCAAGCTAAATAGTCTTCGTAATTTCCAGAGAAGTCTTGAATGTCTCCGCCTGGAAAGATTTCAATAATTCGATTCGCCACGGAAGAGACGAACTGTCTATCGTGGGAAACGAAGAAAGCCGTTCCTGGAAATTGTTTCAAGGAATCGTTCAAGGCCTCGATGCTTTCCAAATCTAAGTGCGAAGTGGGTTCATCGAGAAGAACCACATTGGGCTCATCCAACATCATATTGCTCAAGGTAAGGCGCACGCCTTCTCCCCCGGACAATACTTCCGTTTTTTTGTCGCCGTCTTCACCACTGAAAAGCATTCTTCCCAACACTCCACGAATGGATCCCATGTCTTGTTCTGGGTGTTTATCGTGCAACCATTGGAAAAGGGTGAGCCCCTTCTTCAAAGTGGCTTTTGTGTCTTGAGGGCAATAGGCGCGGCTGGTGGTGACTCCCCAATGTACTTGCCCCGTGTGAGGAGCAAGATCGCCTGCTAAGATTCTCATGAGAGTGGTTTTTCCCACACCGGAAGGACCAATGATGGCCACTTTTTCTCCGCCGGATACAAACAGATTCATCTTCTTTAGAATGATGGATTTTCCACCATCATAGGATGCACTTACGTCTTCTAAGCGCACAACGTCTTTTCCAAGCTCTCGGCGAGGCTTGAAGAAAATTCTTGGATACACGCGAGAAGAGGGGCGAATGTCTTCCATCTCCATGGCGTCTAATTGTTTTTGACGAGACGTTGCTTGTCTTGCTTTCGACTTATTGGCTCCAAATCGCGCGATAAAGGATTTTAATTCTGCAGCTTTTTTCTCTTTCTTCGCTTGATCGGAAAGTTTTTGATCGCGAGCGATGGCCGAAGCATGTTGATAATAATCATAGTCACCGGAATACACTCGCATTTCCGAAAAATCGATATCGGCAATGTGGGTGCAAACGGCATTCAGAAAGTGTCGATCGTGGGAGACGATGAGAATCGTTCCTTCGTAATCGATGAGAAAGTCCTCTAACCAAGAAATGGTTTTGATATCGAGGTTGTTGGTAGGTTCGTCTAGCAACATTACTTCGGGCTTTTGAAAGAGAATTTGAGCCAATAACACTCGAAATTTGTATTGGATGGGAATTTCTTTCATTAGAGAGTTGTGAAACTGATCAGGAATTCCCAAACCTACGAGAAATTCCGAAGCTTTGGATTCCGCCGAGTAACCGTCGATCTCCATGAATTCGCCTTCGAGTTCGCCGAGGCGGTTGGCTTCATCATCGGTGAGATCGCCTTTAGCATAGAGCTCTTCTCGCTCTTTCATGATTTTCCAAAGTTTTTGATCGCCCTGATAAACGGCATTAAGAACGGTTTCGTTATCGAAACGGAAGTGATCCTGTCTCAACCAGCCAAGTTTGGCTTTTGGATCGATAAAAATAGTGCCTTTGTCGGCGCTTTGTTCGCCCGTAATAATTTTTAGAAAGGTGGATTTCCCCGTTCCGTTGGCGCCGATGATTCCGTAGCGACAGCCCGGAGTGAACACAACATTAACGTTTTCGAAGAGTTTTTTATGGCCAAAAGTGAGCCCAATATCTTTTACGCTTAGCATGCGAAGGGTTATAGCATAAGGCTGCGGATTGGTTGGTGTTTTTTTCGAAAATTTCCCTAGGAAAAATGTATTTTGTGGTCCGTTTTCGGTATCGTGAAGCCATGGGAATTCGAAAGCACCACAAGTTCATGGTTCGGTTTACAGGCAGCTTACTGAAAGCCATTTGGAGGCCCGTATTCACCTACCTTCTCACCTTGAGTTTTACGGTTATTTTTCTTTGCTCGGTGGGTATTTATATTCTTGAACACCCTGAAAATAAGAACATCACCACTTTGTTTGATGCAGCTTATTATTCCGTCACAGTAATGACTGGGGTGGGGCTGGGGGATATTGCGCCAGTTACTATAGGGGGACGAGCTCTTTCGATGGCAATGATGCTCTTGGGTACGGCGATCTTCGTGTGTTTTACCGCCGTTTTGTCTGTGACTATTCTAGAGATTGAGATGGATGAAAAGGGCGAATCCTTATCTAAAGATTCCTAATTCGCTCTCATTCGAGCGTTTTTGTGAAACTTCCACCGAGCTTTCTAAATCTAATTGGGAACTTCACATTTGGCGTTTATTTCGTGCATGCGGAAAACTTTCTTCGCGTTTTCATAAAACACTTTGCACCAGTGTTTTTTCGGGATGGCCTTTTTCACGGACTCCACGGAGTCTTTGATGGAAGCCAGTGGCCAATCCGAGCCGAATAAAAATTTCTCTGGGTCTCCCACATAAGCAAAGGCTTTTTTGATGGGTTGAACTACCATGCCATCCACGGCTTCTGGATTTTTTAAGGTATCACCGATCAATAATGCAGAAACATCGACGTAAACGTTGGAATTTTTGTAAGTCACCTCCATGGCAGAATCGATCCAGGGATTGCCCAAATGGGCCATAACGAAGGTAGTTTTTGGAAAGTCAACGGCCACTTCGTCAATGGTTAGGGGGTCGGCAAACTTTAGTTTTGCTTTCTTTGAATAGGTATCACCGGTGTGGAAAACCACGGGTACATCGTACTTTTCTGCCAATCGATAGAACGGTCGATAACTTTTGTCGTATGCGAATTTATGAACATAGCCCAAATACACTTTGATACATCTGGCTTCTTTCTTTTTCAGAGCTTTTTCAACTTTTGCGAGGGAGGTGTTGGCTCTGAGGCCATAACATTGAAATACGGGGAGTTTTTTCACCGGATCGGAATGCGAATATACGCCATCATGACCATGGGCCACAGCACCCACAACATTTTGGTCTTGGAACTCTTTCAAAAGCTGCTCTTCTGTCATCGGGATTTTGGAAAAGTCTTCCAGTCCCCCAGGAAAACCGGCGTGAATATGGGCATCGATCACAGGAAGATTTGCAAAGCTTTGAGGAAGAACCAGTAAAGACAAAAGGAAAAAAAACATTTTATTCCTCTCCCAATTTCAAAATTGCATTCCATTCTTTTTCCGTCACCGGCATTACAGACAATCTGGTGCCTTTTTGCACGAGCGGCATTTTCTCTAGTGACTTTTGTTTCTTGAGAATCTCTAGAGGAATGACGGAGGAAAATTTTTTCACAAACTCCACTTCCACTTGAAGCCAAATGGGTTTTTCCGTTGTGGCTTTTGGATCAAAATACTCTGACTTTGACTGAAATTGCGTGGGGTCAGGATGGGCTTCCTTAGACACTCGGGCGATTCCCGCAATGCCGGAGGGCTCCGCATTGGAGTGATAGAATAAAATGAGGTCGCCCACTTTCATGCCGTCTCTCATATAATTTCTGGCTTGGTAGTTGCGCACGCCATCCCATCCAGATCGACGCTGTTTTTCTAGATCTTCGATGGAGAATACATCGGGTTCCGATTTCATTAACCAATAGGCCATTTTATCCTCGGATCACGCGGGCAAAAATATCGCTTTCAAAATCTAAGTATGCCAGCTGAGAAAATCGATCGATGTCCATGGCAATGGTTACATCTTCTCTGCCCGTAGGTAGTTTTTGGCTTAAAAATTCTGGCCGGCCAGAGGCGATAATTTTTTCCTTTGCAACACCTGCACATTGGCTCACAAAATCAGGCATATTAGCAAAACCTTCCAGCGCCGTTGCCATGGCCTGAGCGGTAATTTCATCTTCCACATGTTTTGCTTCGGGGAAAGCCGCAGGAATTAAAGTGATGGGTTTATTTTGTTCACTTAGGTAAGTCACTAATGCAGAAAAATTCACCAAAGATCCCACGAAAACTTTTTCAAACGCTCGGGCCGCAAACATAGCCGGGGTGCCGGTGGTGGTGGCCACTAAACTTTTGCGAGTTTCTAGCCAAGGCTGAGTGACGGCTTGATGAGGAGAATTGTCATAACGTTCTAAGCATTCTACCGGTTGAGAGAGCTCAGAAAACACTCGCATCTCTTTTACCCGATCATTTCCTTGGACGGATTTCAACGATGGCGAAATCCAAAGATCGGGCCGTTGGTGCAATAGCGTATGAATGGTGGTGGAGCAGCGGAAAACGTCGAATACAACGGCGTACCCTTTGCTTGATGGAAAAGGTTCTAACCAGGATCGAATTTCTATCATTCTTCCTTTTTACAGGTTCTTTTGCATTTTGCAGAATACTCTTTGATCTCGTCCCCATTGGGCAATCAAATAAAGCGTTTCACCCTTTGCCTTGAGCCAGTATTTCCAAGGGGTGGTGGGATCTTGTTCGTTCATGTCCACATAGGAATAAAAGCGCTCCATCAATAATTTATGGTTCGCATCATAGAGTTTTGGGTTTTTGGATCGCGCTTCTTCCACGGTGATTGTGGAATAGGGGTTTGACGCATGGAAAAAACCAAATAAGCCCCCCATATAGAAGTCATTTTCTTTCTGATCAATCAACACATATCCATAATGCGTGGTGTTGGGATTGAGGTTCCAGGCTAAGTGATAACATTCACCGCTGGAAACGTAGGGCACTTGAGCCACATCAATTCCCTCGGCCGCTTGATATTCGGAAGAAATGGCCAGCATTTTTTCGGAACAGCTCATGCCGGCGCAGGGATTCTCTAATTTTTCTGCGGAAGCCAAAGAGGGAAGGAAAGAAAGGATAGATAGGGTCAAAAGAATTGGGGTCGTTTTCATGGGCCGAAATTGTCATGGGTTGCGCAACAGGTCAAGGCATTTTCTACGCGATCGGGGGCGCATGTGAGGAGATTTCCTGGGTAAAAGTGTGAGCTGGGAAAATAAATTGAGAATGATTCTCATTTTCCTTGATTTCTTTTTCCCCTTAGGTCACCATTTTATCTATCCCACCCCTGGGACCTAAAATGTGTGTGTGAGGGAGGCAGAGAGTGAATCAATGCCTCCCTTTCTTTTTTTCGCTATCGACCGTTCGGACTTCTCGCTGGCTTCCTCACGGACTTCTCGCTGGCTAGGTTCAGAGGCAAAGGATGGAAGAAAACGAGTTCAGCTTCCGGAAAACCGCCAATCCTCTGCAGTTAACGCTCTCTGCCGATTTTCTTTTCTCGTTACACTCCCCATCCATGGACCTTTTTCAGTCTCAAAGTCGAACGGCAGAAAAGCGAGAGCTCCCACTGGCAGAACGCATGCGCCCTCGCCAACTGAGCGAGGTGGTGGGGCAGTCGCATTTGATTGGTCCGGGCAAACCCTTTCAATCGTTTGAAGTTTTACCCAGCATGATTCTTTGGGGGCCTCCCGGAGTGGGAAAAACCACTTTGGCAAAACTCTTAGCCAAAGACCGACCCTTCTTTCAAATTTCTGCGGTTCTCGATGGAGTTGGAGAGTTACGAAAAATCATCGATTCCCTTCGTCGAGAAGAACGAAAAGCTGTGCTTTTTGTGGACGAAATTCATCGCTGGAACAAAGCCCAACAAGATTCCTTATTGCCCTATTTAGAAGATGGAACCTTCGTGTTGATTGGTGCTACCACGGAGAATCCCTCGTTCTCTTTGATTGCTCCCTTGCTCTCTCGGGCGAAAGTATTTTCCCTAAAATCATTGGAAAAAGACGATATTCGAAAATTACTTCGACTTGCTCTTCAAGATCGTGAGCGAGGACTGGGTTCAAAATTTATTCAGATGGACGTAGAAGCGGAAGAGTTTCTTTTGGCCGATGCTTCAGGAGACGCCCGAAAGGCCTTAAATACGCTTGAGCTAGCCTCTACTTTAGCCAGTAAAATTACCTTAGAGGTATTGCAAAATGTTTTACAAAAGCGATCGTACCGTTACGACAAATCGGGCGAACAACATTACGATCTTACCTCTGCCTTCATCAAAAGCATGAGAGGTTCTGATGTGGATGCTTCATTGTATTATCTGGCGAGGATGTTGGAAGCAGGTGAAGACCCTCGATTTTTGGCAAGACGAATGATTATCTTTGCCTCGGAAGATGTGGGATTAGCAGACCCTCGCGCATTGCCCCTCGCTGTGGCTGCGGCAGAAGCCTTTGATCGAGTGGGCGCCGCCGAGGGCTGGATTCCTCTCTCTCACGTGGTTTCCTATTTGGCTTTGGCTCCCAAGAGCAATTCTTCCTACGCTGCCTATAAAAAAGCCAAAGAGGCCGTGGAAAAATATGGCGATGCTTCTGTGCCACTTCATTTGAGAAATGCTCCCACAAAACTTTTGCAAGAGATGGGTTACGGTCAAGGGTATCAATACGCCCACGATGGAAAAGTGACCCACCGGCATTTGCCCGAAGAAGTGGATGAAAAATTTTATGTTCCTGGGAATAACGGATTCGAAAAACTTCTTAAGGAGAGAAAATGAAAAAACTTCTCTGGATCATTTTTCTAGCTTCCTGTGCTCGTGCGCCGCTGGAGGATCCTAGCAAGGCCTTTCGTTTGGCAGAAGCCCCCGAGCTGGTAGATTCTTTTGATTATGCTTCCTTTCAAGACGCTCTTGGAAAAACCTTAGCTTCCTATTCCTCTAGCACGGTGATTCCGCAGGAATTTACTTTCGGCGAAAGAAAAGTCAGTAGAGAAGATTATCGATTGGCGCTGGAATCGTTAAAGCAAGCGCAAGATTTTTCTAGTCTTCATGCGCTGATTTTAGAAAACTTCGAGTTTTACGAAGTCTACGGAAACGACGAAGGTTGGGGAAAGGTTTTTTCCACCGGCTATTACGATCCGGTAATTCAAGGCAGCCGAAAACGAACGGATACCTTCACTCAGCCGCTGTACAAAAGTCCGCCTGATCTCGTGAGCATTGATTTGGTAGCCTATGCAGATGCCTTTCCCGAGAATGAAAATCTGCAAAAAATCCGCTCCGATCAAAAAACCTTAAAACCTCAATGGCGGGGGAGATATGTGGCTGAGGACAAAAAAATTGTTCCCTATCATCCACGATCTTCCATGAACGAGGCGCTGGCGGGGAAAAAATTGGAATTAGCGTGGGTGGATCCGGTGGATGCATCGTTCTTGCAAATCCAAGGCTCGGGAGTGGTGGAGTTTTCGAAAAACGATAGAATTCGGGTGGGATACGATTCTCAAAACGGCCATAAGTATGAGGCTTTGGGAAAATTTCTTTTTCATGTGATTCCCAAAGAACAAATGAGCATGCAGCGAATTCGGCAGTACCTAAATAGTTTGCCCGCTGGAGAGAAAGAAGAGATTTTGCATAAGAATCCCTCCTTTGTTTTTTTTCAGGAACTCAAAGGATTGTCACTTACCTTTTCGGGAGCCGAAGTAACCGCCCAAAGAACCATTGCCTCTGATCAGTTTCTATTTCCCAAGGGAACCTTAAACTTTCTACAAATTGAGCTTCCTGTTTTTGCCGACGACGCGGCGTTTGAACCCAGCCTTTGGGAAAACAAACCTCGTTGGGTGTTTGATCAAGACACCGGCGGAGCCATTCGGGGTGGGGGAAGAATTGATTTATATATGGGGCAAGGGCCAGCGCCGGAGCGATTGGCTGGTGTGATGAAACGTACGGGAACCATGTGGGTGGTTGCGCCCAGACAATCATTTTTAGAAAAAATTCGAGGAGGCACGCTGTGATTTTGATGCTCATTTTGTCTGTGTTGGCGGAAGCAAGAGTGGATGCAAGATTTTTGTCTTTCATTGGAGTGATCAATATTACGGATCGAGTGATGGGAAGAATTACCGATAACGACCCTCAGCGCTTGTATGAATCCATGAACGTGGATGAGCAAACTGAAGGGGGAAAAACGGCCAAGAAAATTGAATTGGCCGATAAGAAGCTAACCATTCTCTGTTCCAAACAAGAGCCCATGCTCTGTTCGATTTTGATCAAAAACGGATCTCAGGGGATTGTTTCGCCCTCGAAGGGAATCATTCGCTTTGTGGCTTTGGGGCAAGAAGGACAATCCATTCGGGCCAAATTTTTCCCCAATCAGCCAGACGGGAGTTTTTTGTACACTACGGAAGATCGAACCGTGAGAATCGCCATCGATGATGGGGCATTTATTGCTGAGTACAAGCGAGATTAAGAATAAACGTAACTAAGCTCCACTATCCTTTTCAAAATCTTTAAGAAAAAAGCCGGACGGGATACGCCCGTCCGGCTTTGGGTTGTTTTGTGTCTGCAAGTGTTGTTGGGACTTGCGGAGGGATTCTGGGAAAGAAAAAATCTTTGCTAATGAGGAAAGCAAAGCCGATGCCAAAGGCGAAAGCCTCAGCAAAAAAATAGAACCATTAGGCAGCGAATGCGCCCCGTGCCGGACATCCTTTGGACAAAGCGACACCAAGGGGCGTATAAAAAAGAATAACGATCTGCGTTACTTTTGCTTTCCCAAAAAGGGATACGCAAAGTGCGTGGGAGGACAAAAGGTTTCTTTCACCGTTCTTGGCGACGTCCAGCGAATGAGGTTCAAAACAGAACCGGCCTTGTCGTTGGTTCCCGAAGCCCGGGCTCCACCGAAAGGCTGTTGGCCAACCACGGCTCCTGTGGGTTTATCGTTGATGTAAAAGTTTCCGGCGGAATGCTTTAGTTTCTCCGAGGCAAGCGCAATGTGCCTACGGTCTCGCCCGAAAAACGCACCGGTTAAGGCATAGGGTGAGGTTTGGTCACAAAGTTCTAGCGTGCTTTCAAAATCTTTATCTTCGTACACAAAAATGGTGAGCACGGGCCCAAAGAGTTCATCACACATTGTGGGGGCCTTTGGATTGGTGGTCACAATTACGGTGGGTTGAATGAAGTAACCTTCTTTTTTGTCGCCCTTGCCGCCGAAAACAATTTTGCAATCGGAACTGGCTTTCGCTTTTTCGATATAGGTCATCAATTTATCGAAGCTCTTTTCATCAATCACAGCGCCCATGAAGTTAGAAAAATCCGTGGGGTCGCCCACTTTGATTTCCGAAAGCTGAGCCAACATTTCTGATTGCACTTGTGGCCACAAAGATTTCGCCACATACGCTCGAGATGCGGCGGAACATTTTTGTCCTTGGAATTCGAAGGCGCCTCGAACAAGGGCGGTGGCTACTTCTTTGGCGTCGGAGTCACCGTGAGCAAAAATAAAATCTTTGCCTCCGGTTTCTCCCACAATTCTAGGAAAAGATTTGTAGTTAGAAATGGAGTTTCCAATGGTTTTCCAAATGTCATGGAAAACTCCGGTGGATCCGGTGAAGTGAACTCCAGCTAAATCTTTGTGTTTCAGCAAATAGGGGGCAACGGCGGCGCTGGAGCCTGGAATGAAGTTAATCACTCCGGGGGGAAGGCCCGCCTCTTCTAAAAGCTTCATGATCCAATAACCAGAATAGAGAGAAGTGGAGGCTGGCTTCCAAAGGGCTACGTTGCCAAGTAAGGCAGGCGAGGTGGGTAGGTTCCCGGCAATAGAAGTGAAGTTAAAAGGAGTGATGGCGAAAACAAATCCTTCTAGGGCTCTGTATTCCATATGGTTCCAAACTCCCGGCGAAGATTCTGGTTGGTCTTGATAGATTTTTGCCAAGAAGGCGGCGTTGAAACGGAAGAAATCGATCATCTCACAGGCGGCATCAATTTCTGCCTGGTGGCAGGTTTTGCTCTGGTTGAGCATGGTGGCTGCGTTCAGGATGGGGCGATATTTCGTGGCCAGTAGTTCGGCAGCTTTCAAAAATACGGCGGCCCTGTCTTGCCATGCGAGGTTTTCCCAATCTTTTTTCGCGGCGGCGGCGGCATCCACAGCGGCGGCCACTTCTTTCTCCCCGGCTTGGTGAACTTTGGCCAATACTTGGTGGTGACGATGGGGTTCCACAGCATTCAGGGTTTTTCCGGTGAACACCTCTTTTCCACCTATTAATAGAGGGATCTCTAGGGTCTGGTTGCGGAAGAGCTTTAGCTGGGTCTCCAATTCTTTCCGAGCGGCATCCCCTGGTGCATAGGCGAATACGGGTTCGTTTTTGGGCAAGGGGGTGGAGAAAATGGCGTTACTCATATGATCGGCTCCCAAGAGGTTTCAAAAAATTCCGAAAAAATCGATGAATTCTGTTGTGCCTCAAAAGGTCCAAAAAAGCCAAACTCTTTAGTTATTTTCATGGTTTAGCTGACTCCCCCTAAGACATTGAAATTATTGAATTTTTATCTTCCACCAAAAAGGCTTAATGATATTCAGGGGTTAGTGGTGGATTTCTCGATTCTCAGGGTTAGGAATTCGCCCGTGGAGGGCCTCATACCGATTCTATAGTTGACTTGTCAAGTCAACAGAGTTAGACTCCATGCGTTACAAAAAACCGAAGCAGTTCGGATTTTAGAAAAGGACAGAACCATTATGAAACATCCAAAGTTGACAGCCCTCTTTGCTGTTTCTCTTGTGACCCTAGCATTCGCTATTCCTGCGCAACCAGTTCGTGCAGAGCTCGTGGATGAAGAGATTCAAGAAGACAGTATTACCCCCGAAGAGCCTGCAGTAGAAACTCAGGTGATCGTAAAAAAGAAAAAAGTCGTGGCCAAAAAACCGAAAGCCCTTCCTCAAGAAGTGGTAGAGCCCGCCTTTGAATATGAGCCCGTGATGGTACAGAGCCAGAACGTTCAGGTTCAACAATCTCAGGCCCCAGCTCCAAAGAGTGTGGGATCTGCCCTAGATGAAGGCGTAAAAAACAAAATGGGCGAAGTTCAAACCCAATTTGAAAACGCACTTCTCAAAACTTTAGATAAAATTAAAATTACAGTGGACGACGGATCCATGGCCCCAGCTCCCCAGCAAAGCCAAGCGGTTTCTACCACCATCGTTCAAGATTCCGTAGTGAATGCTCAAGGTGCACCCGAAGCTTATATGTCTTTGGAAGAAGCTCCACAAGTGGACGACTACGCCGGTGAATCTCTAGCTGATGCAGATGAAGTGGAAGAGGAAGAAAAGTACTCGAATCGCATCCGATTGGCCCCAGTGATCGGTATGTCGACCATTAACTCCGACATCTACAATATCGATTCCAAGTATACCGCTGGTATCAACGTGGAAATCGATGTTAGCGAAAACTTAGCTGCTGTATTGGGATATTCTTACTCTCAGTATGACATCGGTTTGGCTGGATCGAACCCACTTTTGGGTTACTACAATCCAGGGTTTTACCAAGGAAACTTGAACACCCTTCGCTATAACCAAAACGTTTTCGATGCAGGACTCCGGTTCTACATCTTCCCAAGAACCTCGAAGTTTAACATCTTCGCAGGTGGTGGATTGGGTTACAACAAAGGCTACTTGAACTACAAATCAGGTGTGTTCAATACCTATGCTTCTAATCCATACTCTAACGCGGCCGACTACGAAGTGACTTCCTTCTTGGGAATCATGGAAGCCGGCGCCGAAGTTACCTTGGCGAAAAACGTATCGGTTGGTGCGAACTTCAAATACGCAAACGTATTGAGTTCCGAAGAGAACCAACCTCTGAACAACTACGGCTTCATTGGAAACGGATACGGAAACAATATTTCCTCCGACCAAAGAGTTGTGGGTGGATCGTTGGCTGAAAACAGCTTCTACTCGATCCTAGGAACGATCAAAGTTAGCTTCTAACTGATTAGCAGTTAGCGGTTAGCGGATCGATTTTTGTAACACAAGGTTTTGTCCCTGCCCTTAGAGCCTCATGCCAACCCCCTCCCGGCATGGGGCTCTTCTATTTTTACTAAATAAAATTAGTTTTATTTTATTTGTGCTGTGGTGGCGGATTTGATAAAATTACGCCTCTAAATTGAAAGGAACGTTCATGAAGCTGTTTCTCCTTTTGTTAGCCCTCGTCTTTACCCTTCCATCACACGCAGAAAAGCCAACCCCAGAGCAGTATTGGGCGAGAACAGGTCTCTCCACAAAGGCTGTGGTGCAAGATCTTCAGATTTTAGAGGCCAAGTCTTGTTTAGCCAGCGAAAGAAGCTATTTGGGCTGTATGGCAGCGATCAATGCGGTGGCAGGAATGTCTGAACCTGCTTACATCTTTGTTCCGAAGAGTTTAGTGGCAAAAGAGAGCGCAGGAGTGGGGGAAGAAATTTACTCTTTCGGTGACTTTTCTTTAGCGAAAAAACTTCCCGATCAAACCTCTGATCAAGACACCTTGCGGTCTAGCTTTCTTCGTCAAGATTCCAAAAGAAAACTCTTGAGAGCAGAGCTATTGGTTGTGAGAAAGTCTGCTCCAAAATTTTCTGAAATTTTTTCTAAAGTTGTAGAACTCAGCAAAATTGATCCCAAAAAAGATGCATTAGCCGCCGCCGCTGCGGTCAGCGCTTTTTTTGCGGAAGCTGTGGATTCTCACGCGAGAATTGAGGCGTACGAACAATTACAAGATTCCCTGAACGATGCAGACCAAAGCTTCACGGGAATTGGTGCTAACCTTCAAGAGTTTAGCGGAAAAATCGTAATTCAATCGCCCATTGAAGGTAGTCCCGCAATGAAAGCGGGTATTAAGTCTAACGACATTCTTTTGGCCGTGAACCAAGTTCCAGTGGGAAAAAAGAAGCTCACCGACGTGGTGAAAGAAATTCGTGGACCTGAAGGCAGCCAAGTGGAAATCCGAGTTTCTCGTAAAGGTAGCGAAATAAATTTCCAAATCGTACGCCAGAAAATCAGTTTGCCAAACGTTGAAGCTAAAGTGGTTCAAGATCTAGGAGCCTCTGTGGGCGTGATTCGCCTAAGAAGTTTTATGGATAACCAGGCTTGTATTCAAGTGGCGGAAAAAATTGAGTGGCTAAATTCACAAAAGGTTTCTGCCATTGTGATGGATCTTCGCGGAAATAGCGGGGGTTTAGTGAATGAGGCCGTTTGTATGGGCGGGCTATTCCTCGGCGAAAAGGTGATTCTTCAAGTGAAGAACTTGGAGTCCAATGAAATGAGAAGTCACCGTTCCTGGGCAGCTCAGCTTACGCAATTGCCTATGGTGACCTTGATTGACAGTGGATCTGCTAGTGCATCGGAA
>JACCDW010057286.1_pt1 | contig 46608 bp, 34 predicted proteins | sample 7449781 | NCBI WGS metagenome assembly JACCDW01 (sample SAMN15323449, study PRJNA562643) | freshwater metagenome | isolation source: river surface water | place: USA:Blue River Watershed | collected 2017-08-18
TAGCATTGGTGTCTTTAGGCAGGAGAACATCATTTTTATACCATTTGATATTTAAATCTTCACCCGATGTAACCATGCGTAAGCGAGTTGCAAATCCACGATATACGGTGGTGTCCTGTGTCTGTCTTGAAATTGCAGGCTTTGCAATAACTGTGATTTTGACAGATTTTTCAGGAGCAATTAAATTGCAATCATTTTTTGCTTGTACTGTATATGTTCCGGAAGCTGTAGAAGCAATATTCTCAAGAAGAAGTTCGGGTCCTGTTTGAGAAAGCAGTGTACCATTCTTCTTCCAGATATAAGTGAATTGATTGCCATATATTCCATTTGCGATGAGGCGAATAGTTGAACCAGAGCATACTGTTGAATCATTTGTGAAATTCAGTCCCGTAATAGGAGTTGGAGTAATAACAACATATGCAGGATTCGAAGTAATTGGATTTCCACAAATACCACTCACAGTGCAAGTATAAGTACCAGTATTGCTTTGCTCAACAGATGGAATAAAATATGAAGCTCTTGTTTCTCCGGAAATATCATTGCCATTCTTTTTCCACTGATAAGTAAGTGATCCACCTGTTGCTTCCACAGAGAGAGTGACATCAGAACCAGGGCATACTGTTGTGTCTTTTGGTTGGCTAGTGATTTCAGTTAATGAATTGAATGATAGTATAGCAGGATCAGAATTAACTATTTGGCAACCTGTGATTTGCAGATTGTAAATTCCTGCATCACTCAATTGTAAATTGTTTTTAGTAAATGTAGAAGTTGTTTGACCTTGAATAGGTTGACCATCCTTATACCACTGATATGTATAAATATTGTTTGGTGCTGCTATTTGCGGAGCGAATGTTATGCTTCCTCCAGCACAGCGTTCATTGAGTGCCTCCATTTGCACAAGAATAGTAGGAATCTGTGAAATGGAGAATTTCTCTGTGGTATCAGATGCTGTTTTATTAATGACTCTGATTCTGTATTGATCAGACAATACAGTTGGCATTGAGAACATAAAATTTGTGATACTCTTTGCAACTTCACCACTTCTTGACCAAGTTAGACCATTATTAGTAGATAACTCAATCTGTGTGAAATCATTTTGGAGAGCATTTGCTATCCATGTAATTTCAACTAGGGAGCCGGAGCATTGCACACTCGTTTCAGTCAAGGTTTCTAAAACAATTGATTGACTGAACACAGTAGAAAAACTCAGAAAGAACAATGAAGTTAGAATTACTATCTTATAAATCTTTAGTATGGTATATCTCATATATTCTCCTCTGTATTTATAAATATGTACACTTAATTTATCGAATTGAAAGCAAAATCTATTCTTGTTCAATGAAAATCAGCTGCGATCATGAATCAAGAATTACTGGCTTCATTTTTCAGTCTCATTAACTGTTCAAATGCCTGAATAGGTGTTAACTGATTTAGATCCAAATCTTGCAAAGATCTTCTTATAGAATCATCTCGTATTTCAAATATTGACATTTGTCCTGAATCTTGACTTCCTTGACCTTTGCTAGATTCTATTTGAATAGGAGTTCTTTCGCCTTCCATTTCCATGAGTAATTGTGATGCCCTCGAAATGATGGATGGTGGAAGGCCTGCCATTTTTGCTACATGAATACCAAATGAATGATCACTTGTTCCGCGAATCACCTTATGGGTAAAAAGAATAGTGTTTTGTACTTCTTGCACTTCAACTTTATAATTTCTTGAATGTTTAAGATGATCGGTCAATGAAGTCAACTCATGATAATGTGTTGCAAATAACATTCTTGAATGAGTGATATCATGTACATGCTCGGCAATTGCCCATGCAATTGAAATTCCATCAAATGTTGCTGTGCCTCTACCCACTTCGTCCAATAAAAGAAGGCTTCTCGAAGTAGCATTATTCATAATATTAGCTGCTTCTTGCATTTCAACCAGAAATGTACTTTCCCCAGCAGAAATATTATCCTGTGCGCCTACTCGAGTAAATATTCTATCAACCAAACCAATGTCAGCTGATTCAGCAGGAACAAAACAGCCGATTTGTGCTAGTAAAACAATCAATCCTACTTGTCGCAGATAGCATGATTTACCTGCCATATTGGGACCTGTAATGATGTGCATTTTTTCATCTTCAGAAAAAAATGTGTCATTAGGTGTAAAAGGTTGTGCGGGAGATAGTGCTCTTTCAACCACTGGATGTCTGCCCCCAATGATTGTAAGATTGGTATGCTCAGATATTGTAGGCTGAACATATTGATATGCAAGAGAAACAGATGCAAAACTTCGAAGACAATCCAGTTCTGCAATAGAGGCTGCAATATATTGTATGGACTCAGTGTATTGCATTATCAATATGCGTAACTCTTGGAATAAAGATTGTTCCAATGCTGATATGCCATCATCTGCTGATGTGATCTTGCTTTCGATTTCTTTTAATTCTTGAGTGATATATCTTTCAGCATTAGCCAATGTTTGCCTGCGTTGATATCGATCTTCGGGTACTTTTGATTTATGTGTATTGCTGATTTCTATATAGTATCCGAATACATTATTTGAGGCTATTTTAAGGGAATTGATTCCGGTAATGTCTCTTTCTCTTTCTTGATATTCTCGAATCCAGTCTTTACCAGAAATCAATGCTTCGAGATAAAGATCTAATTCTGATGAATATCCTTTTTTGAATGAAATTCCAGAACCTAATTGAGCAGGAGCTTCATCTGACAATGCTTGTTCAATAGCTTCAGTTACAGTATTGATATCAACAAGTCTATTGCAGATAGAATCAAACATTGCATTTGGATACGTTTGAATGATCTGCTTGATTTCTGGAATTGTGCGCAATCCATTTTTCAAAGCAATCATATCTCGTGGTCCAGATTTCCCGGCACAAATTTTTGTGATGGATCTTTCTATATCGCCAATGGACTTAAAGATTTCTCCTAGTCTTTCGAATGGGTCTTTTTGCTCGCACAATGTTCGCACACATGTGAGCCTAGCTTCAATGATATCTTTTTTTCTTAATGGCCTAGCAACCCATCGCTTAAATAATCTGCTTCCCATTGGGGTGAGAGTATGATCAAGTACTGAAAGCAATGTTCCATGTTTTTGATCATGAATTGAAGTAAGTATTTCAAGATTTCTTCTCGTTGCATGATCTAGCAACATGAAATCGCCATGATCAAAAATAGAGATCGTTTGAATTTGAATAGCAGATCGCTTCTGCGTTTCATTGATATAATGCAAGCATGCTCCAGCTGACATTATACCAGCAGTCATTTCATCGATGCCAAAGCCTTTGAGTGAATTTGTATTGAAATGTCTTTGTAAAACATCTCGGCCAAATTCAATGTCAAAAATCCAATCTTCTCTTTTGGTTATGGCGGGCTCGAATGGAAGGTCTTCAAGGATATCGCTTAATTCTCTAGACAGAGAGCGCGAAATGATAATTTCTGCCGGGGAGAATAATTCCAAAACCGATTCCAAAGCATGTCTGGTAATCTCAGTAGTATGAAATTCACCTGTGGAAATGTCGGCAATGGCAATACCGTAGACAAGGAATCCAGAACGATGTGAATGAACAGATACAGAAGCGATATATGTATTTCTTTGTGCATCCAATAATTTGTCATAGAGTCCAATGCCGGGTGTGACAACTTCGATCACATCTCTTTTCACGATTCCTTTCGCTTGTTTGGGATCTTCAACTTGTTCGCAAACAGCAACTCTATAACCCGCACGTACTAATTTTGGCAGATATGTATCCAATTGATGATGAGGGAATCCTGCGAGTGGTACTTCACCGGCATCACCATTATTTCGCTTTGTGAGAGTAATTCCGCAAACTCTTGATGCTATAACTGCATCTTCTTCGAATGTTTCAAAGAAATCACCCATTCTGAATAGCATCACCGCATCTGGGTTCTTTGCCTTCATCTCTTTGTATTGCCGCATTAAGGGTGTTTCTTTCATTGGTCGAAAATTATATTGTCAGAAATAAAGAATACATGCAATTTATAGTCTGCAAATTCGTGAAAAATCGTGTAACTTTCACGCGATTCAGGGTAATTCAGACAACTATCAGTTCACCATATATGTATAGAATACTTCTATTCTTGATTCTATTTCTTTGTTTGTATCAATTAGATTCTAAAGCAGAGATCTTTGAAGGTTGGCTTGACCCAGATAGCACTGGTCCGATTAATCCTATTTGGATGGAATTGCATGAGGAAAATCCTGCCCATTTTTCAGGTTGGTATGTCAATAGAATTGAACCCGATACTATCTATTTCAAGGGAGAAAGAGGCAAGTCAGGATTAGTTTTGAAAGTCATGTCAAATAGAACTGTTGTGAAGGAACAGTTTATTCTCACAGAAACTGAACATGGCTTTGAAGGTATATGGAAACCAATAAAGGGGTATAGTTCAGATGTTAGGTTATTTAAAACAGATGCAGAATATGCAAAAACTATGCATGTGTCGATTGACTCGAAGATATTGCGAAAAGGGAAGGGTATGCAGGATAGTATTTCAGATATACAATACTTAATGATAAGAAAGGGAATAGCATCTATCAAAGTGTATCGTGAAAGGAGTGATGGACATCGTCCATGGATATCATATCATGTGATTGATCTACTAAAAAACAAAGAAATTCAATTAACTGATTATTTAATAGATCATGTGTTCTCAAACAAGAAAATTGATGCTGATTCTCATGCAGAAGAAGTAGCTATAGAACAGCTAAAACAATATGCCGAAGATGAACTAAACGCTATGCAAGATTGTGGAATGAATTTAGATCAAGAATTGCATCTAGATAATCTGATACTATATCCGAATAGAACTAAAATTACTTTTGATTATCTGAATGTGTTTGGCATGCATGAGGACTGCGAATATTTGATGTATCCTATTCAATACAGTCTTACAATAGAAGAGTTTAAGTCTTGCATCAGACCTGGATCTTTTCTATCAAGATTGCTTATTGGATCATAATGTGCCGAATAAGCCTGTTGTATAGTCTTCATATGCTTTCGCAATTTCTTCTCTTGTGTTCATCACAAATGGACCATAGGCCACAATTTCTTCACAAATAGGTTTCCCAATTAATATCAAAGCCTTGGAAGAAGTGATTCCTCTTAGTGATATTTTCTCGCCATCATTTGCAAAAATTGCACAATGATGGACAGGGAACGTATGTTCCTGTATGCCAATCTCTCCCTCGATATTTAATGCAATTGCAGTATATGATGAAGGAAATTCATAATCAAATTCACCGTTTTCATCTAAATGAACCAAGAACATGCGAATATCAGTAAAAGTAGAAGCAATACCTTTTACATTCCTATATTCTCCTGCTATAACTGATACCTGAATGTGTTCGCCATTATAGACTGGTATAGAATTTTTCTCAATTGCCTGATATGCAGGTTTTGTCATTTTGTGTTCGGAAGGGAGATTCACCCACAACTGTGCCATGTGAAATAATCCACCCGTTTTAGAAAATTCTTCCGAGTGATATTCCTCATGTAAAATTCCTGAACCTGCGGTCATCCATTGAATATCACCTTCCCCTATAATGCCACCGCCTCCTGAATTATCTCTGTGTGCAACGCTACCTTGAAAAGCAAAGGTGACTGTTTCGAAACCGCGATGCGGATGTACATCCACACCTCTTCTGTGAGTTGTTGGAGTAAAAATATGTGGGGACCCATAATCCAAAAGCAAGAATGGATCCGTTCTTTTCATCCCTCCTTGAACTTGTCCCGGAAAAAAATTGTGTACTCGAAATCCATCCCCGACAAAATGTGGTGGAGGAGGTGGAATAATGGATTCAATAGTTCTTAATGTTAACATGCTATTATCTTTGAAATAAATGTATACAGAATAATCAAATGAAGCCAATTTCCAGAATAGCTACTGTTGATGTAAGGGGTAAACAGTGCATGCATAGTAGAGAGCTTAGAAAAAGCCAATATTGGTCCATCTTAAGAATACAAAATAGTATATTGTGGATAGAATTATGATACAATAATCTGGGTGCAATATGAGAGTCTGTTTGATTATGATTTTGGGAATTATATTTGTGGGTTGTGAAGGAGGAATCGTTCTGGGGCCCGAATCCATGAGAGTAAAATATCCATCCATTGGTAGTACATTCTACTTTGAATCTTATGAAATTGATCGCTATAATGAGAGAATTTCAGGTACAACAAATGAATATTCCAGCATAGTGATGAGCACTGATACAATACTCTTTGGGAAGTCTGATATATATGTATTGCGTAATCAATATCGAGACACAAGTTATCTCGAATATTTTCATGTTGATGCTGATCAAAATCTACAGCAAAGAATTACATTCAATAATTCAACTATTTGGATGAGAATTCCGATTACTACATTGGCAGAAACAAAAGATACAATTAGAACATCCATAGACTTGGCACCCGGAAAAAAGGGGACGCTCGAGTATATGTACATGCATTCATATTATGGGGATGAAACATATATGATTGATACATTGAAAGTCACTGGTAGAAAATTTCGATCACGATTGAAATATCAAACAACCTATGCGGGAAAAGTTGAAAGCTCAGGCGAAATTCAGAGCATCGATCATTATTTACCGAGTTTAGGAATTATGGCATATTCATATAGTCCAGCTTACTATGATGAACAAAGCAATAGATGGATTAATGGTTATGTGATTCGATTGAAAAAGTATATACAATAGAGTTTTTTGATGTATTTGGATTAATCTTTCAGACCAAGTCCAGAAAATAAAAAAAGCCTTGGCTCAAAAGAACCAAGGCTTTACTATTTTGTAGCGGGGGCAGGACTTGAACCTACGACCTTCGGGTTATGAGCCCGACGAGCTACCAACTGCTCTACCCCGCGGTAAGGACTACAAACATAGGTTTTTTTTGGGGGATTAGCAAGGCTTATATTATTCTGATTCAGAATCTTCGATTACTTCTTCTGATTCTTGATTGGGATCTTGAGGACGAAGTACTGAAATTCCAATGCTTGTTGATGATTCTGACAGATAAGTTGATATGCGTTTGTCGAGATATACTCTCTTTTTGGCCGAAGAGGCATGGAGGAATAAGGCCATACCTTTTGCATTCTTGATGATTATCCCGGTATGAGAATAATCCAAACCAGCTTTATTTGTTGCAATTGCAATGATATCGCCAGTTTGTAATTTGCTCTCAATATCTTTTACAAAGGCATTTGGTATATACCAATGTTTCTGAGTATTTATCTCATTTTCTATACCTTGCACCTTCCGTACTAATGTTGGTTCGGCTACCAATTGAGGATAATATTGAGGGTTCTCACTCATAAACCCAACTTTCACAGGAAAAGGTTTGCCGCCTAATTCCTTGGTCATGTCTTTAACCACACCTTTTTTGACATTATCAATAATCCACTCCGAAGTATAGTGCAATCTTGAAGTATATCCATCCATATTGCCACCACGGTATCTGGTATACTCAATTTGATCCAAAACATCGCGAAATGTTATTGAGTTTGGGTTTTGTAAAATTTCTTGCTGTTTAATTTTTGCAGTTCTGGAGATATTTAATGTGTTCTCAAAAAAGGTCACACAATCTAGTCCGGTTAAATCAAATATGCATCGCTCGGGCATAAGCTCAAGAGTTCCTCCAACATATCTAGTCCCAATCATCATGCTACCTACTTTACCCATGCATTCGCCGATTGGTAATGTATGATAGTCTCTCTTAATCATTTCCTGAACTAAATGATCGAAGATATACCCCGTATTAATATCTTTATCTGCCTGTTTGGATATAGTGTTTTTGGCAGTACTATCCATCTTATATACTGAGGAAGTGCTATCAGGCTTATAGTTAAACAGCCATTTTTGTGACTTCAGATGTGGATTTAATGCTAATACAGCGAGTGAAATCGAGGCCGAGCCAATGATAAAAATGATGAGATATGTCAAGGTTTTACGTAGCATTGTACTGTTAGGTGATTTGACAAGTATTCCGTAACATTGCAACCCCATAAAAGTCATTTAATGATGGGGCGAAACGAATTGTTGAATGAAGATTTTCCCATTCATCGGGCTTAACCCTACACAATTTTACACATGAATTTAGTAAAAAGATTAGGAATTGTCCTCCTTGTAATCATTTTCTTTTTAGGAGCATGGTTGACGATTCATTTACTGGAAAAACCTAAACCACTGAAAAGCGAAGCTATTGCAAAGGCTGATTCCAATGTGAAAGTGCTTGATACAGTTGAAACCAATCAGAACGAAGAACAATTATCAATTGCTGAATCGGAATTCTTGAATGATTCATCATTTGTTAAACAAGATGCTTCAAATGAGGCAGGATATTTGTATCAAAAAGACTCTTTAAAGAACATTCCTGCTTCGGCAAGGCGAATCAATATTGCTGTAATAGGTGTTGATGCCCGCATGGGTACTTTATCCAAAAGGGCGGATGCGAATCATATTATTTCTATTGTCCCGGATAGTGGATATATAGAAATTGTCTCCATTCCTCGCGATACTCCCGCGGATGCAGGAATGAAGGATTCTACTCAGAATAAATTGACAATTGTGCATGCTACTAGAGGAATAAAAGCCTATCTAAGTGAAGCCGGGAAGATTGCAAAAGTAGGTCCTGTCAACTACTGGATTCAGCTCGGGTTTTCACAAGCAATGGGTTTGATTGAACTACTTGGACATCGAGATAGTAAGTCTACATTGCAAGTCTTGAGATCAAGAAAAGGACTTGGTGGCGATGATTATCAGCGCTGTTTCAATCAAGGTCAATATATCAGACAAATGATTTTAAGACATTTTCATAAAGCTGATGGAATTATGGGGGAATTGTTAATTCGCGGTGGTCTTGCACTTATGAAGTCTAATCTCAGCGTCGAAGGTTTGAAGGGGGTTGTATATGATTTGAATAATGCTGGATTTCCAAAAGATGCCTCTGCAATAGCTGTAAGAGTTAGGCCCGAAACCGGTATTAAATTTAAAGTGTATAATTTCAGTGATTCTGCATCAATTAAGAAATTGAAGAATAAAATAGAACGATTCAATGCTTTTATGGCAAAAAAAGACACTTCTTATGCCAAAAAAACAATCGATCCTGCCGGTAAATTAACCCGCATCCTTAATACTCTTTCAGCTGATACTGCTGAAAAACCTAAAAAGGTGTTGGAACTGTTGTATCCTTATTTTGAACAACATGCTTGGCTGCAAGTACGAAATCAATCGGAAAGAGATTCCATTAGAAATCGTATGGGATCATTAATGATGCATTCATTCTATAAGATTGGTAAATCAGAAAATGCACGTTGGGTGCAATATGTTATCGATACAGAAAAAGCAATGTTTTCAGAAAAAACTGAAAATAAACAAACTAGTAAAAGGTAAGAATGATGGTTGAAGAAGTGAAATCTCTGATTCATACCGTGGAATCACATGGGACACATATACAAAGCGCATTTCGAGACTATCAAGACAAGCATTTCATTCAAAGAACTCCCGAATTTTTCTGTCTTGAACTATGTGGTGAGGCCGGTGAATTGGCGAATTTGGAGAAAAAGCTTTGGAAGGGTAAAGAAATAGATCCGGAAGCGGTCGAGTCTGAAGTCGCAGATGTATTCATTGCACTGCACAATTATGCCAATTCAAGAGGAATATCAATTGCAAAGGTAGTTGCTGAAAAATTGGCGAAAATTGAAGAAAAACGGTCAAAACATCAGTCTGAAGGCACAATTTATTGATGAAAGTTGCACATGTGACTTTTTGCCCTCCTTTATGTCAATGCTAGTAATACTGACTAGATAAAAAGTATATAGATAAAAAAGTAGTTAAGTTTTAACGTTAATTGTCTCTCGCATGGCAATAAGACGCAGTTTTTTCTCTATTTTTGGCCTCGAAATCTACAATAAAAAACTAAATATTTGTTTCCCATATTTCACAAAGAAGGTATTATCATGAAACACATGATCCGTTTTGCGATGGTGATCGCAATGATGACCTTATCCTTATTGCCTGCAAAGGCTGATTCACCTAGGATGGTGGTTATCGAAGAAGGTACAAATGCGAGCTGTGGTCCTTGCGCTCGTCAAAACCCTACATTTCAGGCATATCTTGAAAATAATAAAGATATGGTCATTCCGGTGAAGATTCAAGCATGGTTCCCAGGAAGAGACATTATGAATGCCGCCGATTCCAACGTGCACAATAGTAGAATCAGATATTATGGCATTCAAAATATCGGAGTTCCTTGTGCAGCTGTTAATGGTACCATTTTAGATGCATCTTCAGCAAATTATTATAATGGTGCACCTTCTGATACAACAGCAATGCAACAAGTTGTTGAGCAAGTTCGTGGAACTATGTCACCAATTACATTGACAATTGAAGAAACACGCAATGGTAATACAATGAATGTGAAAGTGACTGTTGCTTCTTCACAAGCATTGTCTGGTTCCAATAAATTACGCGTAGTGATTAATGAGCGTTTCCGCTATTATGCTAATGCTGGTACGAATGGTGAAAAAGAATTTTATAATATCATGAGAAAAATGTTGCCAAATCTCAATGGCGAAGATCTTGATATTTCTGCCGGTGGTTCAAAGTCATTTAACTACTCTTTCAATATTCCAACGACTGGTCAATATGCATTGGATCCAACAATGCTTTATGTTGTTGCTTTTGTTCAAGATGAAGATTCAAAAGAAATCCTTCAAGGTGCAACAAATGCAAAAGAAGATGGATTTGCAAATTTGACAATGGATAGTTTCCTCAATACAATTCCAAGAAGCGGAACAATCACACAAGTTGTGAATGTGAATAATCCATCTGGTACTGATATGAAGGTAAATCTTTCAATTGATACTGATGCATATCCACTTCCAACAGGCTGGACTGCAACAGTAACACCAACAACAGTTGATGTTCCTGCTGGTGGTTCAATTGCTGTAAATGTTGAAGTAAAATCACCTGCAACTGCAGCATATGTAGTTGTTGGTGTAAAAGGTGTTCCAGGTTATGCAGACAAATTCAATTTGGCTTCAACAACTGCATTTGCAGTACTTTCAGAAAAACCAAAGATTGTAACATTCTCTGGTTTCTCCAGCTTTGCAACACCTAATTATCACAGTGCAATGTCAGCAGCATTGAAAGCAGATGCGGTTGTATTTCCATACAATGCATCGCTTCTAGAAGCATATTCAACTGAGATGGAAAATGTTGAAGCAATGATTTTCCCTGTTGGTGGAAATCCATTGAAGCTGCCAGAAAATTACAATTATGCAAATCCATTGAATACAATTGAAGTTGCTTTGTCACTCAATCGTAAAGTGATGATTGTTGCTCCTCAAGGTATGCAATGGGCTTATGATGTAGTTCAAAATATTTCTGATGGTCAAATGCAAGAAGTGCAAGACTTCTACAATGCAATTGGTCTTTCATATGATAAAACCAAAGTACGCTTCAGCGGAAATACGTTAAGCACATTTAGTGTTCGTGGAGTTAATGGTGATGTTATTGGAAATAAATTGAATAATGGCGCATTGATCAATTGTAATCAACAAGGTTCAATTGCTAATCAAAGCTATTCATTGTACACTGATGCTTTCACAATTTCCAATCCTGCTGTTGCAAAGCCTGTATTGTACTATGATAATATCCAATCAGAACTTGCAACTGCTCGCATTGAATTGGATGGCAATCGTATGGTGTATTCTTCATTTGGTATTGAATCAATTGGTACAGCATCAGTAGGAAATGAATTTTTCAAACGTTGTATTGATTGGCTCATGACTGGTACAGCAGCATCTGCAGAAGAAATTGCTGAAGGTTCAAATGAAGAACTTTCTTTGGCAATCAATCCTAATCCAATGAGCGATATGGCTGTTGTCAATTATACAGTAAGTGGACAAACAGAAAAATTTGTAACTATCACAGTTGTTGATGCTATGGGCCGTGAAGTAGCTTCATTGTTCTCAGGTATGACACAACCAGGTTCACATGCACTTTCATTCAATGCAGCTCAATTGCCTGCAGGTGCATATCGCATGATTACTCGTACAATTGGTGGTTCAGGTGTTCAATTGCCTTTGATCATTAATCGCTAATCGTATAGTTGTGAAGTATATGATGGGATGATCCATATTGGGTCATCCCATTTTTTTTTGTAGTTTGTAACGATATTACCGTAACAATTCTTTATTCGGAGATTTTACATGAACAATTTATTACGACATATCGTGATATATTCTTTTTTGTCGGTTATAATGCTTCCGACATTATTTGGACAAGGTCCTGTGAAGCGAGTTTTTGTAGAGCAATTCACAGGTGCATGGTGCGGTTGGTGTGTGGATGGATCCGTTGTTATTGATAATCTCTTGTCACAATATCCCGATCAATTGATTGCAGTAAAAGTGCATCAGGGTGATGGGATGGAGATTCCAAAAGTAATGGCTGATACACTTCGCTCATTCGTTGCCGGATATCCAAGTGGATCAATTGATCGTAAATTGTTTACAGGTCAGCAAACAGTTGGTGTAAGCCGTTCACTTTGGTCTAATTTCGTTCGCCAACAAATGGCGCTGGATGCGGAAGTTGGGGTTGAAATCACAAATGTCAAATATGATGCCGCAACTCGCAAAATCACCGCTGATGTCACTGCAAATTTTGTGAAATCTGTTTCAGGCGATGTACGAATCAATTTGATCGTCGTTGAAGATAATGTTACTGGTTCTGGTGCAGCATATGATCAAAAGAATTTTATTTCCAATAATCCAAGCTTTGTAGGTCACCCATATTATGCAAAACCTGCAACAATCACTGGATATAAGCATCGCTCTGTTGTTCGTGCATATGCTGGTGGCGTTTGGGGTGTGAGAGGAATTATTCCTGGTGTTGCACAAACTGGAACACCATATACTGCATCATTCACCTATACTTTGCCTGCTTCCTATAACCCTGATAATATTACTCTTGTTGGTACAGTACAGAAATATGGTACTGCAACAAATGCAAAGCAAATGCTGAATGCCAATGAAATTGGTTTGACCAAAGCAATTGTAAAAACAGAAACTACTGTTGAAAAACCAGCAATGCTTGTGGCTCAAGGATCAAATGGTAGCACACAAATCACAATTAAAAATCTCACAGGTACAGCTTCTAATGTATCATTGAGTATTGATACTGAGAATTCATTGATTCCTAATGGTTGGACTGCAACAGTAGAACCATCATCAGTGAATCTACCTGCGAATGGAACAGCAACTGCGAATGTGACTTTAAATACAGCAAATAATCAAGGTTATGCAATTATTTCAGTTGAAGCAATTCCTGAAGCTGATAATGTTATTGGTCGTGTGAGCAAAGGAAATGTATACAATATGACCCCCGGTATGAAGTATGCGGTTTATGGTGCTCATCCTAGAATGAATGAACACTATGGTCAACCACTCAAAAATCGTGGTGGTGAGTTTGCTACCAAGTCAATTGATCTACCTTTGAATGCAGGTTTCATGGAAATGTATCCTGCAAGCTCATTCGATGCAGCAATTATTGCGGTCCATTATGGATCAAGAGGTTCATTGGGTACAAATCCTGCAATCTTAGCACAAGTTAGTTCTATGCTTGATGCCGGCAAGAAAGTGTTCATAGCTAGTGGACTTGAAGCATATAATGGTGCTAAATCCACTTCAGCAACTACCGAAACAAAAGCATTCTTCAATGATAAGTTGGGTGTAACAGTTGTCAATGACCCAGTTCTTCGCTTGCAAACAAATGCGAATGGACAAATCACCGGAACAATTCCATTTCAATTGACTGGTGTTAAAGATGATGCAATTGGTGATGGAATCAATTATTTGGCAAATGACATTACTAATTTCAATACTGATCCATTCATCTATTTCACTGATGCACTTTCAGTAAATCCTGATAGTAAATCTGTTCCATCATTGTATTTGGATGAAAATGTTGATAATGTGGCAGGTATTCGCTGGCAAAATGGCGAAGGCAAGCTCGTGATGTACACATTTGATATGGATGGTATCGCTGATGAAGAAGTAAAGAATACATTGATGAGTAGAGCTTATACTTGGCTCTTTGGTTCTGCTTCTTCAGTTGATGAGCAGAACTCTGATATTTCATTCATGGTTCAGCCAAATCCATTTACTGGTGCCGCTGCAGTACATTTCACTATCAATGATGTAACAGAACAATCAGTGACATTGAATTTGATTGACATGCTTGGTAGAGTTGTTCAAACTAGCGGATCTGTCAAAGTTGCTCAAGGCATGAATAGCTATGCTCTTCACAATGCTGGTTTGAATCCAGGAGCTTATAGACTTACTTTAACAAGGTCAAATGGCTCAATGAGATCTATTCCAGTGATGATTAACAGATAATCGCAACTTGATGATATTCAATGGGATTGCAATATGGTTTGCAATCCCATTTTTTTTTATAGTTTGTGACTGAACATAACATTTTATTTCGGAGATATATATGAAACGTTTGTGTACTCAAGTCTTTGTTATGATTGTTCTTTGCTTGGGATTAAGTAGTAATCTCAGTGCGCAGCAACCAATCAAGCGGGTCCTTCTCGAACAATATACCGGTGCATGGTGCGGTTGGTGTGTGGATGGTAGTGTTGTAATGGATGAACTTATAAAGGAATTTCCAGATCAAGTCATTGGTGTAAAAGTGCATCAAGGTGATGATATGGAGATTGATAAAGTATTTGACTCTTTAAAGTCAATGGTTCCATTCTATCCAAGTGGTAGTATAGATCGCATGGTATTTCCAGGTGAAGCAACTGTTGGTACAGGTCGTGATAAATGGCGCGAATATGTACTCAAACAAATGAGCAAAGGAAGTGATATTGATGTAAAAGTTGTGAATGTTTCCTATGATAAGTCAACAAGAATCATGAAAGCAGATGTGGAAGCTACATTTGTGAAATCGATGAGTGGTGATTTGAGATTGAATCTCATGGTAATTGAGGATGATGTCACTGGTGAAGGTCAAGGTTATGATCAAAGCAATTATATCAGCGGAAATGCTTCATTCAAAGGTCATCCTTATTTCGATAAGCCTTCTGTGATCAAAGGATATCATCATCGTTCTGTAGTAAGAGCATATCCAGCCGGGGTATGGGGAATCAAAAATAGCATTCCCGCTATAACAAGTACTGGCGAAAAATATACTGCTTCATTTACATATACAGTCCCTGAAGAATTCGATGCTGGTAATATTCTTCTTGTTGGTGCAGTTCAAAAACACGGCGCAAATACCAATGCAAGAGAGATTTTGAATGCACATCAAGTTGGCTTATTAAAATCTCCTGCAATTATGGAAACAGTTGTTACAGACCAATTCCAGACAGCAAATCCTGATGGAAATAGCAATTCAGGTATTATGGTCAAAAACAAAAATTCAACTCCTGTTCAAGTTTCTTATGAAATTGATGAAGCAGCTTCTATCATACCTCAAGGTTGGAAGGCAAGTGTTTCGAAATCTCAAGAAAGTATCGAGCCAGGTGCTTCAAGTAATGTCTCGATTACACTCAATAGCACAGATATTCCTGGATTTGCCAGAATTGTTGTGAATGCAGTAGTTACAGGTGAGAATGTTTTTACAAAGTCTGTTAAAGCAAGAGTGTATGCATTATCACCTTCCATCAAGCATGTTGTGTATGGATCTCATCCGAGAATGAATGCCCTTTATATGCAAGATCTTGAAGTAAAGCGACCAAAAACAACAGCAATGATTCCAATGGACGCTGATGTATTGGCAGGATATCCACCTCAAACATTTGATATGGCTATCATTTCAGTGGATAATGAAAATGCAGGCATGATTGCAAGTAATGTTGAATTCCTGAATAGTATTGGCACAATGTTGCAGAATGGAAAGAAAGTATTCATCGCATCAGAGCAAGAAATATCATCAATGATGAAATCAAGCAATGAATCAATCAAAACGCTTCTTGATCAAACCTTGGGAATTTCAGTAAAATCAGGCTCTCCGGCTAAGAGATTCGAACAAGACAAAAACTCAGGTGATATTCTTATGGCCTATCCTGTGCAAATCAAAGGTCAAGCAGGTGATTATATCGGCCGTGATATCAATGTCACATTGAATGAATACTTTGAGGATCCAATTCTTACACCATTTACACGATTCACTGATGTATTCTCAATCAAACAAGGTAGCAGTGCCATGCCGGTATTCACTTATGATGCAGAACCATCAGATATCGGAGCAATTCGCTGGGAAAATGGATCAGCCAGATTGGTAATTTTTGGCTTCGGTCTCGATGGATTGAGTAATCAAAACAAAAAATCCCAGATTATGTCAAGAACATATGATTGGCTTCTACTTGGTGCTTCTACAGTAAATGAACAAACTGAAAGTCAAAACAGAGTAATGCCAAATCCTGCATCCGACATTGCTTTTGTAGAATTTACTGCAGAATCCTCATCTCCAGTGACAATTTCTGTTATGGATGCTCTCGGTAGAACAATGACATCCTTTATAAAATCAGATATTACTTTTGGAAAACAAAGTGCAGGCATCTCAACTGGTCAATTCCCAGTCGGGCAATATCAAATTAAAATTGATGGCGCTTCAAAGCAGTCAATCTTGATTCCATTGGGTATCATTCGATAAAATTGCCATCTTCCATAAAAGCCGTCATATTACCCAATATGACGGCTTTCTTGTTTTGGGTGAATTCTGTCCTAAAAAAGTGCCCGATGTTTTGTATTTTTGCCAAAACTGAACATCTTAGAATAAACTAGAAAACCGTATGTCACAAGAGATTGCATTTACACAGGAAGAGCTTGCCGAGATTGAAAGGTTGAAAGCTCAATATCCGGAATCCAAGGCGGCAATCATGCCTGTGCTTTGGATGGCCCAGAAAAAATTTGGGTGGTTGTCCGAAGATGTCATGCGAATGGTTGGTGATGTCATGAATCTTCCTTTTGCGCATGTGAAAGGAGTGGCCACATTTTATACCATGTATTTCAAAAAGCCTATGGGCAAATTTCATGTACAGGTTTGCACTAATGTCTCATGCATGCTTAGAGGCGGTGAGGAAATCTATCATGAATTATGTGATAAATATGGTATCGGCCACAATGAGAGAACAGCGGACGGAAAGATTTCTCTAGAAGAAGTAGAGTGCATGGGAGCATGTGGTGGCGCGCCCATGATTGCAATCAATGAAGATTATCATGAAAATGTCACGATGGCTGATGTTGAACGCTTGATTGCAGGTCTTGCATAAACATGATCTCAAAGAGTTCACATACATCATTTAAAATGGTGCATGTTCTCTCTGTGATGACTCTGTTCTTTATCGTTCAAATCATTGCGAGTGAACTTGCTTACCAATTTACACTCATTCCCGACAAAGTTGTTGAGGGAAATGAATGGTGGCGTGTATTAACTCATGTTTTTGCAATTGATTCACCATGGCTAGCTTTCCTTGGATTGCCAATCTACTATTGGTTGGGGAAAGAGACCGAACACTTGACTCATGATGGTGTTTTTCCTCTTGGTTTCTTGATAGGTGCCATCATTACAGGTCTTGTGTATGCAGTGATGCCAGTTGAATGTCCACCACTCGGTGCTGGGCTCTATGGCATGTTATATAGTGCATCTTTAGCAATGACTATGGTAAGATCGCCTGCCATATCCATAACTGCTCTTGCAAAATTGCGCATATCCATTATTTCAACATTGACAATCGGATTTGGATTTGTCTTTCTAGGAATGTCGATGTTTATCGGCGATATGATGTATATGTATAGTTATTCTTTGCAATCCGGTTCGGGAATAATGATTGGTTTATTGACCGGTTTGATTTGGTCACATATTCGCTTGGCAGGCAAGGAGGAGGAAATTCAAAAACATGATTTCCCCACCTATGTTCCAATTGCTACGCAGCCGATTCGAAAAGATGAAAGAGCTTTGATCAATATAATGATTGATCAAAGGGAAGTCATTCAGGAATCACATATCATTGATGAAGATTATGATGATGAAACCATTCTCAATGAGATTTTGGAAAAAATTCATGATCAACAATATGATAGTTTAACCGAGGGTGAGAAAGCATTTCTTGAACGCTATTCTCGATCATTGAAATAATAGCATATAGAGTTTGAAGATGTCAATACAAGTTAAAGTCACCATTGGTGGCAAAGAATTCACTTTGAGGGGTGATGATGAGCAAAAACTTGTCAGAGCAGCCAAAGAAGTGGATGATCAAATTCGTGCTTTGCAATCAGGCATGATGGATCAATCAACGCAAATGCAGGCTATTGTTGCAGCCTTGAATTTAGCTGAGCAAAAGATCTCCGCGGAAGAGACGCTTGAAAAAGAATCACAATTGCTCTCTTCGGAATTGGAGAATATGGCAACATTTCTCAGACAGCAATTGAAAAAGTAATGACAAAGACAAAACCGCTTCATACTTTTTTGTCACACGTCATAATAAAGAACTTATAAATCAAATCATAGGGAATTAGGCTCTTGATATAAATTACAGGCCTCAACGGGCAACCGTAATCTTCGCTTTCCAGTGGAAAGTACTTTGAAGGTTCAGTGGACGTAAAATATATGAAGGATGATACCCACCGTGTGTGAAGAGAGTTCTTTCATCTCGTCTTCGGCAATGTATCATTAGATACTGTGAAAGTATGAAGCGGCATTTTTAACTTAAAAGAATCAAAATAGATCGGAAGAGATGCAATTGCATTAAATCCATTTTTCCATGCTTTGGCATGAATTGATAGATAAAGGTTTAGTATATCATGGATCAAATAAACATTATTGCTCTCAGTATCGTAGGCTTCGTGGTAGGCTTTGTGCTCGCATATTTTGTGGGTAACAAAGTTGCTAAAACGAAGATCGAAGAGGCTGAAGGAAGAAAAAAGCTCATTATAGAAGAAGCAGGCAAAGAAGCATCTGCTTTGAAAAAAGAAAAGCTTCTTGAAGTGAAAGAAGAATGGCATAAAAGCAGACAAGAATTTGAAGCAGAAACTCAAGACAGACGTAAGCAAATCAAGCAACTTGAACATCAATTGTCACAACGCGAAGAAGCAATTGAGAATAAGCTTGAATTGATCACGAGAAAAGAGAAGAATATTCAACAAGCAGAGCAAACATTTTCAGACAGAGAAGAAGAAGTTCGTAAGAAAGAACAGTCAACCAGAGATAAAGCAAAGAAGATAGATTCTTTGCTTGAGGAACAAACACTTCGTCTTGAACGCATAACAGGTATGTCTCGTGAGGATGCAAAGAAATTCCTCATTGAAAACATGATTGATGATGCAAAACTTGAATCTGCTCAGATGATTAAGGATATTCGCGATGAGGCCAAAATTAATGCTCATAAAGAAGCACAAAAATTGGTCATTCAAGCAATTCAAAGAACAGCTTCGGATCATTGTGTGGAAACAACCGTTTCTGTTGTGAATCTTGCAAGCGATGAAATGAAAGGTAGAATCATCGGTCGCGAAGGACGAAATATTCGTGCATTTGAAGCAGCAACCGGTATTGATTTGATTATTGATGATACACCTGAGGCAGTTGTTATATCCGGATTCGATCCATTCAGAAGAGAAGTTGCAAGAGTTGCTCTCGAACGATTGATGTCAGACGGAAGAATTCATCCAGCACGCATTGAAGAAGTTGTAGATAAAGCAAGAAAAGAACTTGAAGAAGAAATTATTCGAGTTGGTGAATCTGCACTCATGGAACTCAATATTCCGAATATGCACCCTGAATTGATTAGGCATATCGGCAAGATGAAATATCGTTCAAGTTATGGTCAGAATCTTTTACATCACTCAATTGAAGTGGGATATCTCTGCGGTATAATGGCTGTGGAATTAGGTCTTGATGTACATAAAGCAAAAAGAGCAGGTCTACTTCACGATGTGGGTAAATGCGTTGATCGTAATATTGAAGGACCCCATGCTTTGCTAGGTTTTGATTTGGCAAAGAAATATAAAGAAGATCCAATTGTATGTAATGCTATAGGCGCGCACCATGAAGATATTGAAATGGAAAGTGCTATTGCTGTTATCGTTCAAGCGGCCGACAGTATTAGTGGAGCTCGTCCAGGTGCTCGTCGTGAATCAGTAGAAAATTATGTAAAGCGTTTGGAAAAACTCGAAGAATTAGCAACAGCATTTGATGGTGTTACAAAAACATATGCTATTCAAGCAGGTCGTGAAGTTCGTGTGATAGTAGAACCAGAAAGAGTTGATGACTTGAGAGCCGATCAAATCGCACATGATCTCGCTGCACAAATCGAAAATGACATGGAATATCCCGGTCAGATCAAGGTTGTGGTCATTAGAGAACGCCGCAGCATGTCAATCGCAAAATAATATTCACCATATTCACAAAACAACATGGCACATTCATATATCATATCTGCACAAAGAACGCCAATTGGTGCTTTTCTTGGTTCTCTCTCCGGCTTTAGCGCTCCACAATTGGGCGCAATTGCAATTAAATCAGCTTTGGAAAAAGCTGGTATCGCCCCTGATCAGATAAGTGAAGTCATTATGGGTAATGTACTCACAGCTGGCGTTGGTCAAGCTCCTGCAAGACAAGCTGCTCTAGGCGCGGGTTTACCTGATAGCGTTCCTTGTATGACAATTAATAAAGTTTGTGGAAGTGGTTTGAAATCTGTCATGCTGGCAGATCAAGCAATCCGTTGTGGTGATGCTGAAATCGTGATTGCCGGTGGACAAGAATCCATGACCAATGCTCCATATTTGCTTCCAAAAGGAAGAACTGGATATCGTTATGGCAATGGACAAGTCATCGATTCCATGGCTTTCGATGGATTGACTGATGCTTATGCACTTGCACCAATGGGTAATTTTGCAGAACAATGTGCAACAGAATGTTCGATAGACAGAAATATGCAAGATGAATATGCAATCATGAGCTATACAAGAGCCATCGAAGCGCAAAAGTCTGGTGCATTTGCTGATGAAATTGCACCCGTAATTATTGAAGACAAAAAAGGTAGTATCACAATTGCCGATGATGAAGAACCAGGAAAAGTAAAGTTTGACAAAATTCCTTCACTTAAACCTGTATTTACAAAAGATGGTACTGTCACTGCTGCAAATGCAAGTTCAATTGATGATGGAGCTGCAGCAATTGTAGTTGCATCTGAAGAAGCAGTTCAAAAACATCAATTAAAACCAATCGCAAAAATTATTGCTCAGGCATCATTTGCACAAAAGCCACAAGATTTCAATACAGCTCCGATCAGTGCTATTCAGAGTGTATTGAATAAAGCAGGATTGAGTATTGATGATATTGATTTGTTTGAAGTGAATGAAGCATTTGCAGTAACTGCACTTGCTGCCAAAGGCACACTTGGTATTCCTGTTGAAAAGATGAATGTACATGGTGGTGCAATTGCACTTGGACATCCAATTGGAGCATCTGGTGCAAGAGTGCTTACCACATTGCTTCATGCATTAAAAAGACATGGCAAGAAATATGGTCTTGCAACATTATGCATTGGTGGAGGTGAAGCCAGTGCATTGATAGTGGAAGCAATCTAGCAATCTAATGGGGCAATGCGATGAGTATTGCCCCACATTGTTTTTGGACAATGCATGAAACAAGAACTTCAATTTCGATTTCAAGAATTTGACACTCTCATAGAAAGAGATGGAAGCATCATGCAACGATTGCTCCATGAGTCAAAACTTGTCCATGCATTCAAGGATATCCCTTTCCACATTCTTCGCGAAGAGCGGATTTCATATCTCGAAAAATTGCCTCATTCTGCAGATATTATTGAATATCTCCAATCATTGCGACCGAATATTGCTATTTATGCGGGTTCCTTTAGTCCATTCCATCTTGGACATCTCAATATCGTTCAAAAGGCCTCGACAATTTTTGATAAAGTTATTATTGCTCGAGGAGTAAATCCCGAGAAAGAAGTGAATTTCTCGGAATGGAATTCAGAATCACTGAAAGAATATGAAGTAGCGGAATTCAGTGGACTCCTCACAAACTTTATCGACATACATGCAGAATATGCGAATGTGACACTTGTGAAAGGTTTAAGAAATGGGGATGATTTGGATTATGAGGTGAATCAACTAAGATTCATGGAAACAATGTATCCGCAGTTAAAAGTCGTATTTATTCAATGCGATAAAGAGTATGAACATATTAGTTCAACGGCGCTACGAAATCTTGAACGTATCGAAAAGGGTTTAAGTAAACCTTTCCTCCCATGATTTAACCGAATTGTGATTCCATAAAAGTAATTGTTCCTGTATCTGCATTCATCGTAATGCGAATGCCAAAAGGAATAGTCATTTTCCTTTTGATATGACCATAGGGAAAATCTCCCAAAGTTGGCTTTCCAGAACGCTTTGCATAATCAATGAAAATCTCTTGATATGATCTTTGCGGAACTGATGCAACTGGACTTGTAGGTGGTGTAAAATCTCCAATCAATATACCTTGAGCGGCATGTAAATGACCTGATAATTCAAGCTGAGAAAGATAGCGATCAATCCGATATTCTTCTTCTCCAATATCTTCAATCAGTAAAATTGCATCATGCATTTCTGGAAAATATTGAGAGCCACATATTGTTGCAAACAAACATAGATTTCCGGAAATTAATCTTCCATTCGCTACACCTGCATGAAAAGATCTATGTGGGTTTGTAGAAAACACTTTGCCAGAAATGTCTTCAGTCAATGCAGAAAAAAAGGAATTCTCAGTAAACTGATCTATTTCGTCAGCAAAATCAACTGATGGCATTGCTCCTGAAAAAGTGATGAGTCCAGTCTGAGAAAATATTGCAGATTGCAAAGCAGTTGTATCGGAGAAACCAACCAATATCTTTGGATTTGATGCAATGATATCATAATTCAATTGAGAAAGAATGCGTGTTGTTCCATAGCCACCCCGAGCACAAAGGATAGCATCGATAGAATCATCAGCGAACATTGATTCGATATCAGAAATCCTATCTTCATCACTTCCTGCCAAATAACCTGCAGTTGAGTGTAAAGCATGTGCACCAATTTTTACATTGTATCCTTTCGATTCAAAGTATGCTATTCCTCTTTCCAATCTTGCGGGGTCTCTCTGTGGGGAAGATGGGGAAATAATGCCAATTGTAGCACCTTGATGCAATGGATATGGTTTTTTGATATTCATTATCTCATGGAGAGTGTTTGCAGATATGCTCTGGGTACAGCGAGTAACTTTTCGGAGAATGTTAAATGAGCTCTTTCAATGAAAGGATTATACTGCATGGAAACAAGTTTGTTCAAAATTCTACGATAATTTGTGCTCATCAATTGTACAGTTAGTCTACTATCATCATCCAAATACGCGATACCAATATCCGCGCTATCATATAATGCATTTGCTCGATCAACTTGAAACTTCATGAGCTGTTGAAACTCAGGTGTGAACTTCTTTTGAAGTATATCAGATTCAGAGACATTGAATCGTTGTAGTTCTTCTTGGGGAATATATACTCTTGCTCGATCTGCATCTTCTGCGATATCACGACATATATTTGTGAGTTGCATTGCAATACCGAGATCAATCGCATGTTTGAGAGCATCGGAATGAGAATAGTGGAAAATCTCAGAAGTCATCAAGCCAACAACAGATGCAACCTTGTAGCAATAAGTATAAAGCTCATCAAATGTTTCAAAGCGATCGAGATAGGTGTCCATAAGCACACCTTCAATTAACTCTTCAGGTAATTTTGCAGGTATCTTATAGTGAGTAAGTGTATCAGCCCATGCCATCATTACAAGTTGTGTTCCTGTATCGGATGAATCTTGCATCCTTCCTTCATACACATCTTTTATAGCCTTTCTCCATTTTTCTACGAGTAGTATAGTGTCTTCAAGAAGAGATTCTTTGGGAGCATTATCCACTAAATCATCTACATATCTACAAAAAGCATAAACAGCATAACATGCTTTTCTCTTTTCTTTTGCCAAGAAAAGTGATGCAAAATAAAATGTCTTCGCATGATGATAAGTCACTTGCTTGCAATGTAGATATGCGGATTCTATGGAATCTACTGTACTCATGTATTAAAAGCCTGCAGAGAAACCAAGTCTAACTGTCCTGCGAGTTAGATATCGAGCAGGATTAAACTGATAAGGAGAAAGAGGTGCTTGTAAATCCGGATATAATGGATCATTCATACCTAGTGGTGTTGGATCTCCATATTCATATGATCTACCAGTAACCGGATTCAATATAGTTGAATTCTTGGTGTCAAAGAGATTGATTATTTCTAATGTAAATGTAATCGGAGCGCCACTTATGCGAAGGGTTTTTTGAATATTTAATTCAATCCACCACCATGGATCTCCAATTGCACCAAATGGTCTTTGTTCATCTACGCGATATACGGGTCTGCCATTATCGAGAACTTGTTGTTTCCCAGTTGAGGGATCAATTACAGGAACTTGGGGAGTATATCTCATGCCTGATTGATAGAAGAATCTAATAAAAGTATTCAGTTCATCAAGTCCATCAATGCCCAAAAATGGCTTCCCTTTTTTTGCATTGAAATTTGCTGTTGCATTCATTTGTAATGGTCTATCCCAAGGCATGAAATCTTCGGTGATTCTCTCTGATGTTAATCCTCTATCAACAAGAGCAGCTTGTTCAGCGGATGATGATTTTCCTGTGACTACAGAATATGTAGCGGAGAACATTCCTGTGAACCAATCACTGATTCGTTTTTTATATTCGATTTCAAGACCACGAGAACGAGCATAATCACCATTGATATATGTTGTGAAAGAACCACCAAGTAAACGTGGATTTTGGTTTTGAATTCTACGAGATGTTACATAGTCAAATATGTCTTTATAATATGCCGTAATTGTTAGCACATCATCTTCAGTTAATTGATTGCGAATTCCCAATTCATAACTGATGGTTGTTTCGAAACTTAGATCGGGATTTCCATATCGTTGAAACGATGAACCTGCAGCTTGGGGAGATAATTTAGCATATACAAATTGTGGGCGAGGAAGTTTATTGAAATGACCATAACTAAAAAACAACATTTGATTTTCAGTTATGGGATGAGATACGCCAAGTCGTGGACTAAGACGTGCTTTCCATCTTCTTCCAAACATTCCAAAAGTCCCTTCGCGATAAGAATTTCTTTGATTATCAGTAATCGTTGGAATATTCTCATTTTCGATTGCTTCATCAACCAATGCGCCAGGTGCCCAAAGATCCAAACGCATACCATAATTGAGAATCAAACCTTTAAAAGAAATATTATTCTGTGCATATAGTGCGCCAACAGTTGCATTGGTTTTGAATATGTCATTATTCAAGCCAAGTGGTCCAAGCCATGGAGAAAATATCTCTGCTTGTTGCAATTCTTGAAAACGAAATTCTACTCCAGTTTTGAATTTATTTTTCTCTGAGATAAATGTTGTGAGATCACCCCGTACTGTCCATTCATCCATATAATGTTCGCGCCAGATGAAGCCATTTCCTGTATCAAAGAAACCATCGCCAGGTATAATCCCAAGTCTTGTGCTATCACCGGTATCATAATAATCCGCTGGAATCTGCGGAATATCTTGTGGTTCTGTGTATTCAGAGAATGATCTGCCATTTGCATCAACCTTCAAATGCGTAAAGAAATTCGAGACGCGAATTTCATATAGCGTGGATGGTCCAAGTGAATGATACATTGTCAATGAATGCAATTTCTGCAATGTTGCATATGACAAAGCTCCATCGAAATTGCTTTGAAAAGGAAATTGATATCCAGGATCTGGTAGTACATATTCTAGATTTGTTTGAACAGTTCTAGTATTGCGATTCAAAGCGAGATTTCTGGTATGCGTATATGTAAATCGTAGTGAGGGTGAGAAAGTCCAAGTTAATTTACCCATCATATTGATTGCATTATCTTGTCGCAAAGCAAAGTCATTTGAAAAAAGTGAAGTTTTTACAGGCGTCCTTGCAAATTCAGGAATAAGATCATCAGAAACATTGCCATAAAAATTAGTAAAGAAACTAATCTTTCCAGGTAAGGTAATGCCGAGTGCAGGTAATAATTGTGATGATATTGGTTCCGGACCCGAGAAAGTTAATTCCAAAATATCTGTAAGGAATGATGAATTCGTATCGCGATCTCTTGCACTGCGTTCAAACATTCTCCAAGCTCTTCGAAGTGCAGCTGAACCTTCATATTTGGCAGCCCCCTCACGCGTTTTGATATTGATGACGCCACTAGTTGCTTGACCATATTCAGGATTGAATCCGCCGGTAATGACCTCTACCTCTTGTAGTGAATTAGCAGATAATTGTAAACCGAATCCTGTGCCTGCAAGTGGATCTTGAATTGATACGCCATCAAGAAGATATGCAGCTTCATAACCTCGGCCACCACGAATAAATATTTCATTGTTTTGAGAAATGAGACCTGTCTGTTGCGTTAAAATGTCAGTCACATTTTCAGCAACCATTTGTTGAATATTTTCACGATTTACTGCTCGAAGACTTTGTGTTTCTTCAACATCAACGAGAGGTCTTTCGCCGATTACAATCACATCTTTATCGAGTGCGACATTAGATTCCTCCATTGTAAAATTCAATGTCAGAGTATCTTTTTTGCCAATAGCAATTCCTGTTTTCTTTATTGTTCGAAAACCAATACGCGTAATTTCAAGTGTGTAATTTTTTCCTGCAGGAATTTTCTTAATTGAATAAGAGCCATTTGCATCTGATATGGCACCATAATAAGTGCCCATCACACGAATCGTTGCGGATGAAATTGGCTTTTTGGTTGATTTGTCTGAAATAATGCCACGAATGATTGATTGAGCATTTAACTCAAGACATAATATCAGAACAACAATGAAAAATGATAAGAAAAAGCGCATGTATCTTCGATAATTGAATGTTAAGGTCTGAAGCAAATTTACGGTATCGACTCGATACTTGTTCTTCATGACATCATAAAGCTTCGGGATTATACCCATATGGACAATGTCGGCATCTGTTTTTACAACAATATCCTCTTCGAAGATGCTTTGTTCTTGTGAAAACAAGATTTCCGGTCTTTGGATCGCGATAGTATTCCTTGCCATCATTGCAAGTTTGCTCATGCACTTTGATGATTATTCTTTTTTCTTCTTCCGTCATTTTTTACTCAATGTATTCAATATGCTTCTTACGATGATTGCAATTACAACAATTGCTCCTCCTAAAAATGCACCTTTACCAGGAATTTCTCCGGAAGCTAGAAAAACCCAAAATGGATTCAATAGCGGTTCAAGCACTGGAATGAGTATAGATTCAAGAGCAGTTACATATTTGATAGCTTTTGCATACAAAAAATATGGTATGCCCAATTGCACAATGCCTAAAAGCAGAAGCCCAATAATTGATTGTTGACTCAATGGCATGGACTGATACAGCCATGCGAATCCAATGATTCCCGTTAGAATATTCCCGAGTAGTATGGACTCCAGAGGTGATTCATCCTTTTGCATGCGTAGAGTGATTGCGAGTCCGGCAAATGCCATCCCTGCAAGAATAGCAATGACATTTCCAAGAATACCATCGGGGGATAAATCATCCATAAAGAATAAGCACATTCCTATAAATACGGCGATGATAGAAAACCAATCAATATTCGTGACTTTTTCTTTTAAGAACATCCAAGAGAAAATTGCCACATATATTGGTCCAGTATATTGGAGTAATATCGCATTGGCTGCGCTAGTGAGTTTATTTGCAAGGACAAATAACATCACAGTTAGTGCATAAAAGATTGCTCCAGCTAACTGAGTTTTGGAAAATGTGAATCGAGGTTTTCTTAAAAATAGCCAAAGTATCAAACCTGCTATGATGCTTCTGCCACTGGCAATTGCAAATGGATGAGCATCTATGGATTGTATGAGTAGGCCACCTGTGCTCCAAAGAATGGCTGTCAACAAAAGATATAAAATCGAAATACTATGTGTCAATTGCATTGCTCCATATTTCAACAAAGATATTGACTCCCACTGAAATTGGAATGGATATGAAATTCAATTCCGTAATTTGCGATCGTCTCACTTCTTACTTTCCATTATGTCAAAAACACTTACCGTACTTTTCATTGGTGATATTGTCGGAAATCCCGGCATGAATGCCATTAGATTATTCCTAAAAAGCTTCATTGAAAAACATCAAGCAGATATTGTTATTCTTAATGGCGAGAATATCTGCAATGGCAAAGGTGTCACAGAAAAAGAAGCAAATGAACTGTTTGGCTTAGGGGCACATGTCATCACAACAGGAAATCATATATGGGAAAATTGGCAATCCAGGCCACTATTGGCGACAAATCCCATGGTATTGCGACCTTATAACTATCCTCCCGGAAATGCTGGGAAGGGAATGACCATACTCGAATTGCCCAATAAGCCTGCTATTGGAGTTTTGCAATTGCAGGGCAGAACCTATATGCAAAGTATAGATTGTCCTTTTCGAGGTGCAGATCATGCCATTGCAAAATTGCAAGAGAAGACCCCTATCATAATTGTTGATTTCCATGCAGATGCCACAGCCGAGAAAGTATCCATGGGTTGGCATTTGGATGGGAGAGTAAGTGCTGTGCTTGGTACGCATACGCATATACAAACTGCAGATGCAACGATTTTGCCTCGAGGAACTGCATATATTTCTGATGTGGGTATGACAGGGCCTTATGACTCTGTTCTTGGAATGAGCAAGGAAGTAGCTCTCAAACGCCTGCTTCTGCAGACTGCCCATAAATATGAAATGGCAGAAAATGATGCCAAGTTAAGCGGGGTGGTATTAAAGATTGATTCGAGCAATGGCAAGGCCGAAAGTATTGAACCATTTATGTATCCTCCTATGCGAAGATCTATCCATGAATAAGATATTTAAAGAATTCCTCCCCGGCGAAGTCCCCAAAAGGGATATGCATCAAATTTTATTGAGTGGTGTTGCCCCAAGGCCGATTGCTCTTATCTCAACTCTTTCGAAAGATGGGATATTGAATCTTGCCCCTTATAGTTTTTATAATGCATTTGCATCTAATCCGCCAATTATTGCTATTGGGCCAGCGATTTCAGCAGCAACTGGAAAGATAAAAGATACATATACTAATATTGTTGAAACAGGCGAATGCACTATTAATGCTGTAACTTTTGAAATGACTGAGCAGATTAGCCTGGCTTCTTGTGAATTTCCACCTGACATTAATGAATTTGAAAAGTCTGGTTTACATCCAATTGATTCAGATATAGTTAAAGCACCCAGAGTAATAGAATCACCTTTTCAAATGGAATGTACTTTGATTGAAAGTATTGCATTAAAGAGGGAGATCGGTGGAAATGGAAATATCATGCTACTTGAAGTAGTAAAGATTCATGTAGATGAACTTGTACTTACTGATGAGAGATTGGATCCTCAAAAGCTCGATTTAGTGGCAAGAATGGGATATGATTTTTATTGCCGTGCACATGGAGCAGCCATTTTTGAAGTTTTTAAACCAAAGTGGAATGGAATAGGCTTTGATGCTTTGCCAAGTTTTATAAAAAACAGTGAAATATTAACAGGTGCTCAACTGGCAAAATTGGCAGGAATTAAAGAAATACCCCAAAAAGATGCTGCTGAATATAAAAATGCTATGGAGGAATGTCAGAAAATTGAAGAAATATCAAGATTCATTACTGGTGAAATCAATAAAAATGAACTTCAATTTGTAATTTCAACCCTGTTGGACCGAGATAAATCAGACTTGGCATGGCGCTTGTTGGTTGAATTTTTCAACGATTGAGAAGTATTATTGTGATTTTTTTGCAAATCACTAATCATTAGTGCTGAAGAGACTGTAATTCTGATGTTGATATTTTTTTTCTTGTCAGAATTTAGTGTTTTGCCTATTTTAGTTTATTGGAGGGTTACCACTCTCCGCAGGAATTTCGTGTATTACGAAAGTAGTATGCTTAATTCATTGTCTGATAAGGATTTAGAGAAATCTTAAATATCGTGCTTAGTCTATGTATTGGTATATCCCAAACAAAAAGACTATTCATGAAATTGTTTTAGAAAACATACTATTCAAATATTTTACTAATTATTACACAATTCATCGGGAGTATTTATGAACCGAATGAAAAGACTCATTGGACTTATTGGATACACAATTGTATCATTATTTGTCCTGTCGGCTTCCGGTTCGCAAATGAAAGCTCAATCATATTGCATACCAATCTCAAGTTTTGGTTGTGGTGCAGATGATTATATCAACAGTTTTACTTTTGCGACTCTTTCAAATCTGAATACCGGTTGTAATAACCTTAATGGTACCGGCTATTCTTACTTTAATGCATTGGCAGCCCCTCAGATTTTTGCAGGCCAATCATATAATGTGAGCGCTACTGTTAGTCCATTTTATGCCCAAGGTATAGCTGTGTGGATTGACTATAATCAAAATGGAACATTCGAAGTTACAGAGAGGGCGTTCGCAACAACAGCAGCAATCCCAGCGGGACAATCAACAGCTGGAACAATTGCAATACCAACTACAGCATTGCCTGGTACTACTAGAATGCGTGTACGTTGTTCTTATGCTACTGCTGGAACATCAATAGATCCATGTAATGCAACTACATTCTCAGAAACAGAAGATTATAATGTTAATATTTTGAGTGGATCAATAACAAATGCATGGCCAGGTGGACCGAACTTCCCAGGTATAACAGCAAGTTCTGTTGTATTGGAAGTTGGTCAAGTTTTTGATGGATCTAGTTCTGCATTTCCAAAGCCTTCAGTAGAAATTGATCGTCTTAGTGTCGCAGGTTTTTCACAACGCTTTACCTATGAAATTCAAACAGTAAATGTAGCTGGTCAGAATGCAGGTACAGTTATGTATGAAATGAGAGATCCAGCAAACCCAGCATCTAAAGTTATTCCAGTTGCACCTGGTTCAACCAAAATTACATATGCTGCTCAAGCTGCATTAGGAATTATGGCTTCTGGTACAACCGGTACTTTCACTACTGTAGGTGCAGTTGGTGGTACATATAAAGTTGTAATCAAGCATGAATTATTAAACGGTACAAATATTCTATCTACGCAAAATCTTGAATATCCTTTCAATATTGCAGTGAATCGTGATATTACTGTATCAAGCATTGAGTCTCCACTTCCAGCAAGAAGACAGCAATATATTGGTTCAGTTCCTGTTCGTGTACGTTTCATGAATGTTGGTTTGAAAGCAATTACTCGCTATAAAGCATATTATGAAATTCGTAATGCTGTTACTCAAGCAATCATCAAAACAGACAGTGTTGAACGTAGTACAGACTTAGGCGGTGGACTTCCAGCTACAGGTGTTCTTACATCACAAGTTGATGAAGTTTTGTTCCCATCATCATTTGCACCTTCAACTCCAGACTCATTCTGTATTGTTGCAAAAGCAAGATTGATGGAAACAGAAGATGCTCAATTTGCAATTGATCAACAACCTTCAAATGATAGATTGCCAAGTACAGACTGTGGATATAAATTCCGCATGTGGTACTTGAATGATTTTGAAGCTAGATCATTGGCAAGTCCATCAACCGGTGCATTGTACACTGGCCGTCCAATTAAGCCAATTGCTGTTATTGCAAATAATGGTTTGAATGTAGACGAAATTCCTGTACAAATGACAGCAAGATTAAACGGAAATGTTATTGCTCAATCAACTGTGAATGTTGAAGTACCAAGCGGTTCTTATAATGTCTTCCCGGCATACTTTGAAGAATTCATTCCTTCAACTCCAGGTCAATTAGAAATTTGTATTGAAACTTTTGCAAGCGGAGATCAATATGCTCCAAATAACAAGAGCTGCTATACATTTACAATCAATGATCGTTTGAATGGTACATATACCATTGGTACAGTTGCTAAAGCAGGTATCGAGAACTTTACAACTATCAAAGCAGCAGTTGATGCTTTGTATATGCGTGGTGTTTCTGGTCCTGTAAACTTCTTGTTTACCGATGCTTTCTATTCTGTATCTGGTACAGATAATAATGAACCAGCATTAGATTTGACATCAAATATGATTGGAGTAGGACCTAATGCACCTGTTACATTTAGACCAGATCCTAATTCAGTAGGTCTTCTTCGCGCTGGTGTTACAATTCAATTGAACAGCCCTAATGGTGTTGGTATTCAATTTGGTCAATCTTCAAATCCATGGAATTTGAATGCTGTTTATCGTGAATTCCCAACAAAATCAAATGCAAACTATCCTGGTTACATTACATTTGATGGTGGTTCACAAAAGTCACTTCGTTTGAGACTTAAAACACCTGCAAATCGTAGAGCAGTGGTTTACTTTGGTAATAGAACATACAATACAACAATTAAGAACTGTTTGATTGAGATGGATCCTACCACTCCTGAAACAGAATTTTGGTCAATAATTCCTAGAGTTGCAATTGATCAATCAAATATGTTGTTCCCACGCGATTCAAACAATGCTACAACACCTCCATCATTCTTCAGTGCTGGTATTGTTCAAAGAAATGTTCCTCCAGCTGATCAATTTGGTTCAAACCGTCTTGGATTGGATACAGTAATTGTAGAAAACAATGTTACTTACCGTGGTAATAAAGAGAACAAGATCCAAAACAATGAAATCACTGGTTTTGGTATTGGTGTTATGTCAATTGGTATTGGTGTATTGAAAGAGCGTAATAAGCTTGTTCGTTATTATAATAGTGGTACAGAAATTTCAGGTAACATTATATCTAAAGTTGGCCGTACAGGTGTATTTATCGGTTATGAAGACGGTGCAAAAGTTTCTCGTAATAAAGTATATAATGTTGCTGGAACATTTATTTTCGGTACATCAACATATATTTTTGATGAAACATCAGGTATAGAAGCTGGTCTTTGGACTGATACTACAAGTACAGCACTTGGTTATAATAATATCAATTCTGAAATTAGTTATAACGAGATCAATGATGTACGTGGTTATTATCATACACGTGGTATCTTAGTAAATCAAAGTCAAAATAACTTCTCACAAACAGGTATTTTGGAGAATACTCTTCAACCAAATGTTCCTGAGCGTACTAAAGTTATTGGAAACGTAATTTTTGATTTACGTAGAGGTGTATTGTTCCCATCAGGTGCTACTGTAAGAAATTCTGTTACACATAGAACAGGTATTCAACTTACAACAGATAGAAACAGTGGTTGGACATCTACATTTGATCCTACAAACTTGAATTCATTAATTAATCCAAGATTTGCATTCAACTCAACAAAAGATGCCAGAAGATATTTCACTCGTGAAGATTTGGTAGCTAATAATACAGTATTGATTCAAGACGACTCTTTAAGCACTATAGCTTCATTCGTAAGAGGTGCTGCTGTTGGTATTGCGTTATTGAATTCAAGAGACGCAAAACTCATGAACAATGCTGTTGTAGTTACAGCACCACTTCATACAACATCAATAACAGCCGGATATCCTAACACTGCATTTTTATATTCTGGTTTAATGCCATCATATAGTGGTGGTTTGAAATCTAACTATAATGCAGCATGGCCAGCTTCAAGAAATATCAGTGGAAATTGGGTAAATCAAGGTTCATTTATGAGATTCATTGAACTTGATACACTTAGTCAAATTCTACTTACTAGCTGCCAAAATGAATATCAAACAAGAGATCAGTGGTATAACTGGACAGGTCAAGACGATCAATCTTTTGTCGGTAATTTCTTTAGTTCTGCAACAGATACTTTGAAGAGAATGGGTCAAGAACCAGTTGTTAGCTTGCGTCAAGTTGCTAAGATTGGATCAATTCTCAATAATTCAGGTGTAAATCTCACAGAAGTACCTAATGATATTGATGGAGATGTTCGTGGGTCTGCTAAGAATCGTTATGATATTGGAGCTGATGAATTTAATGCTGTACCATATTTAAATGATGTAGAGGTTATCTCAGTAGTTGCACCACGTGCTTACAGAAGCGGAACATGTTCTTATCCAGGTGGAATTTTCAGTGATGTTGAATATATCACTGCTGATACTAGTTCAGTTCCAGTTATGGTTCGTGTAAGAAATAATAGCACATTAAGCCAAACAATCAATTTGTCAGGCTCAATTGCTATGGAAGACGCTGCTAATAGTGGTAATCCTACCCCTACATATGGTATTCCTAGCACAATCAACACAACTTCTGTTACTATATCTGGTGGTGAAACTCGTGATGTTATGCTTGGTCGAGTAAACTTGCAAACACTTAGAGAACTAGGTGCAGGTTATACAACTCCAACATGGATGAGAGAACCTGTTGATGCAACTATGCGTCCAAATGTTACTCCTCGTTATCAAATCAGAGCTTATGTAGCTTCATTTAATAGTGATGAAAATAGATTTAACGATACAACACAAGCTGAATCAAGATTCTATATTCGTCAAGCAAGCACAACTAAATTCATGCTTTCACTTGAGAATAGTGGTTATCCTCATATTACCACTCCATCAACAACTGCAGGATATGCAAGTGCTACTATTGGTCGTTTGAATTCAGATAGTTTGCGTTTAGCGCTAGATACACTTGGATTCTACAGTGATCCATTGAATAATCCAAATAATCGCCCATTCAGATATGATATCTTTGATAGAACTGGTTGGGAATCTAGAACATTCGATTATACACCGTATAAGATGTTGATTTGGTCACAAGATAATAATGCACTTGTTAGAACAGAGCGTGATCAAATCCGTAGATATCTCGCAGCAGGTACACAACAAACTAAGAAGAACTTCATTCTTGCATCAGAGGCAGTAGTAGGTAATCATATCGGTTTGAATGCAACTAATGATCAATTCTTTGTTCGTGAGCAATTACGCACAGAAGTTTCTCGCAATAATGCTGGTGCTGTACAAGCTACACCATTTGCAGCTGGTTATACACCTGCAGTTGTTACAAATGGTCAATCATTTGTCGATGGTATTTTTGTACAACGTGGTATTTCAGAAAGAATTAGCTCAACAGGCTTTGTAAATGGTACTTGGTCAGATCCAACTCCAAAGCCATCGTTGATGAAAATCTATACTGATAAGAACTCAAAAGGTTTTGCACGCCAGGCATTTAGATATAGATCAATTGAAGCAGCTGTTACAGTTAAAGATAGTACAATGGGTGTAACAACAACTGCTCCAACTTGGAATGTTGTATTCTATGGTCTAGACTGGAGACATTTTGCAAAGAATGGTCAACGCTCTGGATTGGAAAGAGTTCTTCGTGGTACATTCGATCATGTTCAATTCAATGATGGTCGTGTAACTCCAGTTGAATTAGTTACGTTTGATGCACGTCGCACAGGTTCTTCTGTTACTCTTGATTGGGCAACAGCAACAGAACAAAATAGTGGTTGGTATGAAGTAGAAAGAGCTATTAATGTAGGAAATGAACTCGTATTCGAAAGAATCGAGACAGTGCCTGCGGCAGGTAATAGCACTTCACGTCGTGAATATACTTCAATTGACAATAATGTTCGTACAGGTTCATATGTATATCGTCTACGAATGGTAGATCGCGATGGTACATTTGAATATAGCGATGAAGTAGCTGTAGTAATTGGTGATAATCCAAATAATGCACTTGCAATTGGTGAAGCTAGACCAAATCCTGTTTCTGGTATTGCAAATGTTGATTATACTATCAATACTCCTGGTATGGTTCGCGTAGAACTTACAGATATGATCGGCCGCACAGTTTCAACTATCTTTGAAGGAAATGTATCTTCAGCAGGTACTTATTCACTCGAAGTTTCAGCAGAAGGTTTAGCAGCTGGTATGTATCAAATCGTTATCAAATCTGGTGAATCTGTAGCAACACGCTCATTGCAAGTTGTAAGATAATCATCACCTATAGATGACTTAAGCCCCTCAGGGATATTCTCTGAGGGGCTTTTTTTAAACAAATAATTTAACATGGAATACATATGGAATTATATATAGATTCTGCTAATCTAAACGAGATCAAATTAGCAGCAAGTATTGGTATAATAAGTGGTGTTACTACTAATCCATCATTATTAGCAAAAGAGGATCCAACAATTGATGTAAAGGACTTGATTAAGCATATATATTCAACTATCGGTGGTCATGTATCTGTTGAAGTTGTTTCGACAGAAACTGATGGTATGCTAAAAGAGGCAGAAGAGATATTGAAGTGGTTTCCTGAAGCTACAATTAAAATTCCAATGATACCTAATGGATTAGCTGCAGTTAAAGAATTATCCAGACAGGAAATACCAACTAATGTCACACTAATATTTAGTCCAGGCCAGGCTCTTGCAGCTAATAATGCAGGAGCAACTTATGTAAGTGTATTTTTAGGAAGATTAGACGATATTGGTGCTGATGGAATAGCTGTTGTAAATGAAACATGTGAAATATGGGATAAGCATGGATTAGAATCCATGATAATAGCTGCATCTATACGACATCCAATTCACGTATTGGAATGTGCAAAAGCAGGTGCAGACATTGCAACTGTACCATTTAAAGTTTTACAACAAATCATGAAACATCCATTGACTGACTCCGGTGTTGCAACTTTTATAGCTGACCATGAAAAGATGATGAAATCAAAGGGAGCATTGTAATGATAGTAATTAGAGTGATTTCCAGTATAGTAATTAGTGTATTATTTATGATTGGAATTCAATTACTAGCAAATGGTATTGGTCAAAAATTGCCGACTTTTATAATGGAAGATCAGTATTCTAAGGAGATACAATCAACATCATATAAAGGAAAGCATCTATTACTTTTTATTGCTGACAGAGCAGGAAGTAAACTAACTCCAAATTTTACTAAGATATTGGAACCTAAATATAGAGGAAAAGCAACATTCATAGCAGTTGCAAATGTTAGTAGTGTACCATTTTTTCTCAAGGGGTTTATTAGAGGAAAGTTCAAAGAGAATTACTCTTATACAGTACTTATGGATTGGAAAGGTTTATTGTGGGAGCACTTTTCTTGTAAAGAAGATGTTACAACAGTAGTTCACATCGATCAAAATGGTTTAGCTAAGTTCAAAGTAAGTGGTACCGGTACTGATAAAGAACTTGATCAAATTCAGTCTTATTTGGAAGCAAATCTTAAATGATAATAGACAAAGAACAAATACTCAAAGCACTTGAACAAGTTGCAGATCCTGAAATTCCAACCGTTTCTATAGTTGATCTTGGTATTATTACTGGAATTGAGACAGAAGACCATAAGATTCATGTAACAATGACGCCTACATTTGTTGGTTGTCCTGCTATTGAGGTAATGAAGCAAGGTGTTGAGGATGTTTTAAAAACATTTGATCGTGATTATTCGGTTGATGTAAATTATGATATTCCTTGGGATTCAAATAGAATATCGGAAAAGGGAAGAAGAGCATTGAAAGATTTTGGATTGGCACCACCACCGGAATATGACACTGTATTAAATCTGGATATACTACATACTGTTTCATGTCCCTTTTGCAATAGCCAAAATACAATTATGCAGACTCCATTTGGTCCTACTTTGTGTCGATCCATTCACTATTGCAATTCTTGTCTACAAGCTTTTGAACAATTTAAACCAGTATAAAAAAAAGGTCTCCAATTTGGAGACCTTTTTTTATATGCTGTGTGCAATAGATTAACTCTTTTTACCTTGGCTAATAACGCCTGATCCAATAGCCTTAAGAACAATATCTCCAATCTCTTTGGCAAGTTCGCCTTGGATATTCTTCTCGTCTGAAAGATAATCACTTACCGCTTGATTAACTTTTTGCTTGATCATTTCTGAATTACCTTCAACCAATGCAACTGCAACTTTGTGCATATCTTTAGAAACATCTTCCAAGGTATCTAATTGATTGCGATTTGCATCTTCCATTTTCTTGAGCATTCTGTCCATTCTTTCTTCTTCTTGAGTGTAAAGCAATGTGAATGCCATCAATGCAAGCATGGCCCCTTCCAAGAAGATAGCACCAAGAATCAATGAAGGACGAGTAGCAGGTATAAATTTTAGTCCGCGTACACCAATGATGATAATCAAGATAGCTGCACCAAAGTAAGCCAAGCCTGTCACTGTATTTGCATATCCTTCAGTGAAGTGATGTGACATATACAAACGAAGTGCTTTGAAAATAGAGAATTGGTTCTTTTCCCATTCTTGAGCTGAAATTGTATCGTGAATTTCTTTGACAACAAAGTCTGAGAAGAATTCTTTCATACGCAAGAACAGCATTTCATTTCTGAAAATCACAACATCAGTATTATCGTCAAAAACTGATGTAAAACGAATGATTGCTGATCCTTCATTATTGTCTGTTCTGTCCCAAACTTTTTTGAAAGCAATCTCGATTTTTCTTCTATCATTATCTGCCAAGTCATAGAGGCGATTATCAGGTAAAGTCAATATTTCCACGATATCATCAGGGAAACCAGTTTGCAAGCGGACCTTTGACTTTGCATGATGTATTTCTCTGCGTACTTTGATGGCCATATATCCTATATGAGGAGGCAATACAAAGGTAATGAGGATTGCAAATGCAAAACCAAATACCAATGCAAGTATCGTAAATCCAAGAGCAGGTTCAATAACAATAGCAGCTTCACCTAGTTTTGGAGCTTTAAGAATCCATTCGCCGGATAACTTAGTATAACCATCAGTTTGTTCACTTCGACTTGCATTCGTCAAATCAAATATGTACTCATTATTGATGACACCTTTGAGAGGTTTGTTTTGGCCTTCAACAAACTTTGCTGCATCTGCACCAGCTTCAGAAATGACTCCATCAAAACTAACAAGTGCTTCATGTTTGACATGTTCTTTATTTGAATGAGCCTGGTACTCACTGAAACTGATGGTATGTGTAACACCATCGGGTTTGAACAAGAAGATAACTGCATTTTGAACTGCAGCTGGTACGACAAAGGTATAAACACTGATTGCAATCGCTGCAAAAAGACCTAAGAAAACCACATAATGGCTTGAGGTTTCTTTATAGTCATTGTGTCCACCATGCTTTTTGTCTTCAGACATAGCAAAGGCTCCTCTCGGATACAGTAAAAGGAATAATATATTTCATTAATTAATTGACAATTAAATGGCATGCAAATTACGCACCAAAATCACTTTTTCCAAAGTTATTCACAAAGAAATAACGGCAATAATTGGTTTTTTGGTGGAGGAATGTCATATCAGTAACTTGTACATATGAGAAATAAAACACTTTCTGCTAATGCTCTTCTTTCTGAAGGTGGCACGATTCGGGGAAATTCCTTTGAATCTTGTTTTGCATTGCGTGATGCCTTACTTGCTATCGTATTACTTTCCTCTATTGTTCCCCTCTGAACATCGTTTTCAATAAGTTGTTCAAATGGAGTATTTGTGTATTCCATCGTCTAGTTTTAAGACAAAAAATCATACCAAATCCTTACCAACATTTAGAGGAAAAATTTATATGTCTACATATAAGCCTAAATATGCTGTACAAGCTGATGAAGTGCTACAAGAATTAGGGAAATATATCCTAGCTGATGGCTTCGAAATTGTATATGATGAGACAGGAAGTCATGGTACATACTTAAAAGATGCCAAAACTGGTAGGGAATATCTTGATTTCTTTACTTGTTTTGCCTCCACTCCAATTGGTCAGAATCATCCCAAAATGCTCGAACAGGGATTTGTTGATTACTTGGGAAGAATTTCGGTCAATAAGCCATCAAATTCTGATTTGTATTCGGAGTCAATGGCAAGCTTTGTAAAAACGTTCTTTGAAATTGCTCTCCCATCTGCATTCACCTATAGTTTTTTCATTGAGGGTGGAGCAATGGCTATTGAAAATGCATTGAAGATTGCAATGGATTGGAAAGTGCGTAAGAATTTCTTGAAGGGCTATACCGAGGAAAAAGGACATCAAATTTTGCATTTCCGTGAAGCATTTCATGGAAGATCCGGGTACACGATGTCTTTAACAAATACAGATCCAACAAAAACTGCATTATATCCTAAGTTTCCTTGGCCGAGAGTATTGAATCCAAAGATGATGTTTCCAATGTCTGGACAAAATCTTGAAAGCGTTATCCAAGCTGAAGAAGAGTCGATAGCTCAAATCAAGAAAGCATTTTTTGAGAATAAAGATGATATTGCAGCAATCATCATTGAGCCAATTCAGGGTGAAGGTGGAGATAATCATTTCAGACCTGAATTTCTGCAAGCGTTAAGAGAAATTGCAGATGAACAAGAAGCATTATTGATTTTTGATGAAGTGCAAACAGGAGTTGGTCTCACTGGAACTATGTGGGTGCATGAGCAATTGGGAGTAACTCCCGATATCATGGCATTTGGAAAAAAGATGCAAGTTTGTGGCGTAGTAGCCACAAATCGCATAGATGATATTCCAGATCATGTATTCAAAGTTTCCAGTAGAATTAATTCCACCTGGGGTGGAAGTTTAACAGATATGGTAAGAGCAACAAGATATCTGGAAATCATCGAAGAAGATAATTTAGTGGATAATGCTAGAAATATGGGTAATCTATTGCTCTCTTCACTTAATGCATATACAGAAGAGTTTCCTGATTTAATGAGCAATGCAAGAGGTCGAGGATTATTTGCGGCATTTGATTTGAAAGATGCTGAAACAAGAAATACATTTAGAAGACATTGTTATGATTCAGGACTTATCATTCTAGGATGTGGTGAAAAATCAGTGCGTTTCAGGCCACCTCTTACTTTGTCAGAAGATGAGTTGAATGCAGGATTAAAGATTATCCATGATGCTATCAAACATTCAGCATAAAAAAAAGACCGCCAATTCGCGGTCTTTTTATTTTACTTCAAGATATCATTTATAGTTATCAGTAAGAACAATATCAATAATAATGCTACACCAATCTGCTGAACAAGCATCTTGATTTTTATGGGCACTTCCTTTCCTGTGATTCCTTCAATTATGATGAATATGAGATGACCTCCATCGAGAGCTGGAAGAGGAAGAATATTAATCACGGCAATTGAAACCGACAATGATGCAATAAGAAGAAGAAAACTAATCCATCCCTGATCAGCCTGTTTTCCTGCAATTTTGGCAATTTGTATAGGGCCACCAATTGTTTCAGAAACCGACATAGTACCCTGAAACACTCCGGAAATTGTCTTGAAAAACAAAGTCACATTCATGACAGTTTGATCAAGTCCCAAACTTGCTGATTCAATCAATGAATAGTCTATATGTTTAGTGGGTCCTACATATTCCTGGGATGTTTGAACACCTATGCGATATCGATTTGTTGATCCATCATATTTTGGAATAATGGTGTCACTTCTATCTTTTGTACCTGATTTCCATGTGACATACATTGGCTTGGCGCGATTATTTTTTACATACTCTACAAAGTCTTCCACTCCGAGTATTGGATTCCCATTAATTGTAATAATCGTATCCCCGGCTTTCATTCCTGCTTTTTCTGCAGGCATAATAGATTCCACGGCGGCTATAACCACTCGGATTCCATCAGGTGCAATCCCAATACCTTTTTTTTGTGTTAAAGATTCAACCAAATATCTGCCTTCTACATAAACATTCAGAGTTTGGCCATCGCGCTTAACAGATATAGTACGATTATCGCCGAAATTATCAAGTGTCAGGGCCTTCGTTACATCTTCCCAAGTATGTACCGACTGAGAATTAATACTGATGATGTTATCGCCAGGTTTTAAACCAGCTTTTTCGAGTACTGAGCCTTTTTGAACAGATGCGATTGTTGTTACAGTGCTTACATTTCTACCTTCGCTGAAGGTGATTCCTGAATATAGAAGGAATGAAAAGATGAAATTAAATATGACACCTGCGCTAATAACAGCAGCTTTACTCCATGCATTCTTTGATCTAAACTCATAAGGCTTTGGTTCACTTTGCATTTGTTCTTTGTCAAAGCTCTCATCTATCATTCCGGATATCTTTACATATCCTCCGATGGGCAATAAACAAAGGCGATAATCAGTATGATCACCTCCATCCCAGTCTTCAGGTAATTCCCCAAAAGTAAATCCGGTGATTTTATTCCAACCGAATAGTCGCATGCCCATACCGATGGCAAAAATTTCGGCACGCATGCCTGTTGCCTTGGCAATGAGAAAATGTCCTAATTCATGCACAGTTACGATGATGACTATAACCTTGATGAACTGTATGAGTGAATTCAATGATTCCATGTGTATTCCTTATGCATCAAATGTGATTTCACAATGACGCAGAGATTGCGATATTAAGTGCATGAAGAATAAAATCAGCGAAGTGCTATTGCAAAATCGATGATTTCATTTGGTATCCCTATATGATTTGTCTGGCTGTCATCCGCTGCTATATCAAGCGGAATTGGAGTTGGAGCATGTCCGGTATAGAAGGCTGTATAAAAACCACTATCAGCATATGCATAAGCATCTTTTACCATTCGATATGCAACCCAACTTGCACGTAAAATATCTGCCACTGCTGCTTTTCCGCCTCTTTGAAAATAACTCATGTCAACAGTGCGAATTTCATGTATAACATTTCTTTTTTTGAAGATGTCTTCCAGAGTTTTTCGAATGGTATATAAATCTTGATCATATCCTTCTGCAACAATGATGCGTGTGTCTCGGTCGCGCTCTTCAATCATAGTTGCGAGGTATTCATAATCTACTTGTTCGCCAGGGCATATCACATATTCCGCACCTGAGGCAATACCAGAATAAAATGCCAGATATGCAGAGTCCCTACCCATAGATTTGATCAAATATACCCTTCTATGTGAAGACGCTGTATCCTTAATCCATTCAAGCATTTCATGGCTTTTGTCCAATGCGCTGTAAAAACCGATTGAAGAGCCAAATGAATTGCAAACATCATTGTCTATTGAGCCAGGTGCACAGAGAATCTTTGTTTTAATCTTATCTGCTTTGATTAATGCATTAATGGATTGAGCGGCTTTGATGCTTCCATTCCCACCACAAACAAAAAGATAATCTATGCGATTGTCGTGTAGATTTCTGGCAGCACTTTCTTGCAAGATTGGATCTGTGGCAAGATCTGGTACTCTAACTGTTCCAAGGATTGTTCCTCCTGCCGAGGCAATACCTGCCACTGAACCTTTGTCGAGTTGTCGGAAATCATTGTAAATCAATCCTTTCCAACCATCGAGCACGCCCCATACTGAGGTTTCAGTTCTGATGTTGAGTGCGGATCGAACAATTGCACGAACAAAAGCATTCATGCCTGAACTATCACCACCACCGGTTAGGACTGCAAATTTCATTGATTCTTCCTGTGATTATTATTAGCGGCCAAGAAATTCAGGGGCTCTTTTCTCTATGAAGGCTTTAACACCTTCGGAATAATCATGTGATTCTCCTGCCAATTGCTGATACTCGGCTTCAAGCTCGAGCATAAGTTCAAGATTTGCCGATTGTGCATTTTGAAGGAGCAATTTCACATATCCATAACTCTGTGTCGGACCTTCAGCATACTTTTTAGCCATTGCCTGTACACCTTCCGCAAATGCACCAGGATGCAATACTTGATTGACCATTCCAAGAGCCAATGCCTCATCTGCTGAAATTGGTTTGTTTAAAGTTGCAAATTCAAATGCTTTGGCATACCCAAGCATCTTTGTATAAAAGAATGTTGCTCCTGAATCGGGAATTAATGCAATACCTATGAATGCTTCAACAAATTTTGCAGATGCATTCATGATTCGTACATCACATGCCAATGCAAGTGAAAGTCCTGCTCCTGCTGCAACTCCATTAATGCCGGCAATAACTGGCTTTGGCAAACTTGTAATCAAGCGAATAATTGGATTATATCTTCTTTCGAGAGAATCTTTCAAAGAGCGTTTTCCGCCCCCACTTGGAGCATCTTTCAAGTCTTGTCCAGAGCAAAATGCTTTACCTGCACCGGTCAATACAATGCATCGAATTTCATCATTATCATGAGCAATTTGAAAAGCTGACTGCAATTCATTGGTGAGTTGCTCATTGCAAGCATTATAAGAATCTGGTCTATTTAGAGTTATGGTATAAATACCGGAATTCAACTCTGTGAGTATTGTTTCATAAGCCATGATATATTTCCATCATCAAGATAAAGATGTGTTTGCGTTCATCATCTCTATGAACTGTTTAAAGAGATAATCGGAATCATGAGGTCCGGGAGCAGCTTCTGGATGATATTGCACTGAAAACACGGGCAATTCACGATGTCTGATTCCAGATAATGTATTGTCATTCAAATTGACATGTGTTGCCTCAAGACAAGAAGGCAGATTATGTTGGTCAACTGCAAAACCATGATTTTGTGATGTTATTTCGATTTCTCCTGAAATCAAATTCTTCACCGGATGATTGCCACCCCTATGACCAAAGCGAAGTTTATATGTTTTTGCACCAAATACCAATCCGAGTAATTGATGACCTAGGCAAATTCCAAAAGTCGGTATTCCTGATTTCATCAATTCTGAGATTGTTTCGATTGCATGTACAGTTGCGGATGGATCACCTGGTCCATTTGACAGGAATATCCCATCAGGGTTCATCGCCAGTATTTCCTCAGCCTTGGTTTTAGCTGGAAATACTGTGATATCACATCCATACATTGATAATCTTCGAAGTATATTTCTTTTTATTCCATAATCAATAGCAGCAATCCGATATCGCTTTTGGACATCTATCAGTGCATCTTGAATCAATTCTTCTTGCTGGGCTTTGTATTGATATGGTGCAGAGCATGTGACTCCCAAAGTCAAATCAAGGCCTTCCATGGATGGAATTTGCAATGCTTCACTAACTAATGTTTGATCATCCTTTCCTTGAGCTGAAATAATGCCCCGCATTACTCCTTCGCTTCGAAGAACTCTAACCAATTGTCTTGTATCGATTCCTTGAATACCAATCTTACCTTGCACTTGCATTAAATCTTGTAATGAACCAGTTGCACGCCAATTTGAGTATGTTCTGGAACATTCCTTCACAATGATTCCCTCAACCTTGAGCGAATCCGATTCAAAATCTTCCGGATTAACACCATAATTTCCGATATGAGGATAGGTGAAAGTCATGATCTGACCAGTATAACTCGGATCAGACATGATTTCTTGATATCCGGTTATTGCTGTATTAAATACAACTTCACCTTTTGCTTCTGCATTTAAATCGCCAAAAGCTTGACCGCGGAAGATCATGCCATTTTCTAAAGCTAAAACTGCATCATTATTCATGGTGTTGGCAAAAAATCAAATTAAGTGGGAAAGGTTTGCAAAAATAGGAAAAATCAAGCAGATAAGGGACTGCTTGATGTTATATGATGTGGATTTGATGTGGAAAACCGATGTATAACCATGGTGATTTTTCTACAATGCACATGTCTTTGAAAGTATCCTGTGCCAATGTGCAATAAATAGATTTTGATGTATATTTTTTCTTTGTTCAGACCGATAATCCCATGTAATTTGTGACGGTTAATATATATAAGTCATCACTAATCATAAACGGAGTGAATCCATGAGAGTTTTATCCTCATTTATGCGCAAGGCACTGCTCATTGCGCTCATTGCGATGCTTGCCGTGCAGGTATCAGATGCTCAGTCAAAAAGACGCGCATATATTGAAAAGTACACCGGTGCATGGTGTCAATATTGTCCAAATGGTGCAGTTGCATTTGAAGAACTTAGCAAGCAATACACCGAAGAAGAAGTTATCATGGTTGCCGTGCATCAAACTGATGGCATGTCAATGTCCAATCAGAATGATTTTCAACCATATATCAATGGTGTTCCAAGCGGTTCTGTAAATAGAATTTACAATGGCGTTAGTCCTGGATCTTGGGCTGGATATATTCCCGGAATTATCAGCCAAGATGCAGCCGTTGAGGTGAACTTGAAAAATGTGTCTTTCAATAGTGGTACACGCAGAGTGACATGTACATTGGAAGCAAAAGTCAATCGTGATATCACCGGCCCTGTTCGTGTGAATGTTGTTGTAGTAGAAGATAGTGTAATTGGTTCAGGAAATCAATTTGACCAAGTAAATGCTTTCAATACACAAGCAGGTCATCCTTTTTATCAAAGAGGTAACCCAGTAAAAAATTATCCTCATCGTCATGTTGCCAGATTCATGGCTGATGGAACATGGGGCGCGACTGGCGTGATTCCAGATAATCCAAAAGCAGGTGCAGTGTATACAAAAGCTTATTCTTTCACAGTGAATGCTTCATGGAAACCTGAGCGCATGTCATTGGTCGGATTGGTGCAAAAGTACTCAGACAATGTTGGAGCTCGTGAAGTATTACAAGCTGTTGAGGAATCACTTCTCATTCGTAGCACACGCGCAACTCTTGAACAAGTAGAAGCACCATATTTGAAAGTTGCAGCGGGCGGAAAGAAAACACAAACAATCAAAGTTACAAATGATAATAACATGACATTGACCTTTGA
>JACCDW010402473.1_pt1 | contig 46583 bp, 49 predicted proteins | sample 7449781 | NCBI WGS metagenome assembly JACCDW01 (sample SAMN15323449, study PRJNA562643) | freshwater metagenome | isolation source: river surface water | place: USA:Blue River Watershed | collected 2017-08-18
CGTAAAACCGCAGAAAAAAAGTAACTGCAAACGACGAACGTTTCGCACTCGCCGCTTAATCCGGTGAGCCTCGCAACAGTTGGCCGATAGGCTGGGTCAGGGTGGTTGAAAAACTGTCCTGACTGCGGGGGATCTCATATTGGCTGGCATGGCGTCGTGCTCCTTGGCGCCGTGCGAGATTCAAGGGGGCTGGCCTGTTGTGTGGCGTGCCGCTGCGCAGCACAATGGGCGAGACACCAATCAGACGGCTACACATGTAGAACTGCTCGGAGAAGGCTTGTGGACGCGGGTTCAAATCCCGCCAGCTCCACCAATCACCACCTGGGGTCAAACTCATTGAAGAGTTTGACCCCTTTCGGCTCAAAGCCCGAAGTCAGCTCCCGCCCCCATCAGGGTGGCCACGCCCAAGAGCCCAAAGACTGCGGCTGCAATCGAATGAACCAACTTCATCGGGATCTTGTGGGCGAGTTTGTCCCCGGCAAAAACGGCGGGCACATCCGCAATCAGCATGCCAAGCGTTGTGCCGATGACGACCGTCAAGGGAGCCGAATAATGCGCGGCCATGGCCACCGTGGCGATCTGGGTTTTGTCGCCCATCTCGGCCAGGAAAAAGGTGATGAACGTGGCACCGAAGATGCCAAAGCGGTGAGCAATTTGTGTCTCCTCCTCCTCGATCTTGTCGGGGATCAGGGTCCAAATGGCCATGCCGATGAACGAGGCCCCGAGCACCCAACGCAGCACCTCCGGGCTGATGGTCGAGGTGATCCAGGCCCCCAGTGCACCTGCCAGTCCGTGGTTGATCACGGTGGCGGCCAGGATGCCCGCCACGATGGGAAGGGGTTTTTTGAAGCGCGCAGCCAAAATAAAGGCAAGCAACTGCGTCTTGTCTCCGATTTCAGCCAGGGCAACGACACCGGTCGAGACCAAAAGTGATTCCATGATGATGCTCAGGTCGGATCCATGGATCCTCGATCAAAGGCGGCTTGAAAAAAAATGGCGCTCATATCGCCCTCAACGTTGAAAACGCTTGCGTGTCAGCGCCAGCGCAATCCAAAACGATGCCACACTGAACACCACCAGCACGCAGCCATGGCGCAGGGCATGTTCGGGCCATCGATCCAGAAACAGCGGGCGAACCAGATCCACCGCGGCCGACAAGGGCAGCCATTCGGCCACAGCCCGCACCGCCGGGGGCAACTGATCACGCGGAAAAAAGATGCCCGATAAAAACATCATGGGCGTCAGGAACAGCGTGAAGTAATAGGTGAAGAAGTCATAGCCCTTGGCCAAGGCATTGAAGATCAGGGCCACGCAACTGAAGGTGATGCCCACTCCCAGCAAGATCGGCCAGGCCACCAGCAACTTGGGGCTGTGGCTGATGCCCAGACCCACCATGACCAGCAAGATGGCGGTCACGGTGAACAGCGCCTTGAAGGCGGCCCACAGCATTTCAGCCAACACCACATCGTCCAGCCGCACTGGGGCGTTCATGATGCCGTCCCAGGTCTTTTGCACATGCATGCGCGAAAACGCCGAATACAGGGCCTCAAAAGTGGCAGCATTCATGGCACTCATGCAAATGCTCCCGCTGGCTAAAAACAAAATGTAGGGCACGGGTTCACCGCTCATCTCAATCTGTCCCACCAGCGCACCCATGCCGTAACCAAAGGCAACCAGCCAGATCAGCGGCTCGGCGATATTGCCCACCAGGCTTGGAATGGCCAGTTTTTGCCAAACCAAGAAATTGCGCCGAAACACAGGCCACCAGCGCATGGACAATTTCGGGGCGGCCCAAATGGAGTTCTGAATGTGCGCCATGATCAGCCTTCATCCCTGATTTGGCGTCCTGTCAACTTCAGGAACAGATCCTCCAGGTTGGCGGGGCGATGCAGCGTGCGCAAGCTGGGCCAAGCCTGCAAGGCCAACAGCAAGGCGCGACTGTCGCGGGTGTAGAAAAACACCGTCTCGCCGCTGACTTCCGTGCGTTGCGCCAACGCCCTCAGGTCAGGATCCAAGCCCAGCGCGTTGGCGCCCGGACCGAAAACTTCCACCACATCCGGTTCGAGGTGTTGGGCGATCAACTCGCGCGGCCGGCCTTCGGCAATCTTGCGCCCTTGATCGATCACCAGCAGCCGCGAGCAAAGCCGTTCGGCTTCGTCCATGAAGTGCGTGGTCAACAAAATCGATTTGCCTTGTTGCAGCAGCATGTGCAGACGCTCCCACATCAGGTGTCGGGCCTGGGGGTCCAGGCCAGTGGTGGGCTCATCGAGCAGCAGCAGTCGCGGTTCATTGATCAGAGCTCGCGCCAGACTCAGTCGACGCTTCATGCCGCCCGAAAGTTCGCCCGGTTTGGCCTGGGCTTTGTGGCTCAGGGCAGCAAACTCCAGCAGGCGCGGGATGCGTTCACGCACGATGCGGTCGGGCAGGCCAAAGTAGCGGCCAAACACCAGCAGGTTCTCGGCGGCCGTGAAGTCAGGGTCCAAGGTGTCCATTTGGGCCACCACTCCCAGCAGCGATTTGATGCCCAGCGCATCTTGGGGCATCTGCAGGCCGTCAAAAAAACGCACCGACCCCCCGTCGGGGTGTGTCAATCCCAGGCACATGCGCAAGGTGGTGGTCTTGCCTGCTCCGTTGGGGCCGATCACGCCCAGGCATTCTCCCGGCGCGATGTCAAAACTCAGGTCATGGACGACGGTCTGGTCGCCATACCGTTTGAGCAGATGTTCAACGGACAGCAAAGGCAAATTCATGCGGCGGATTATGCCTTCAGCATCAGAGCCGGGGGCTCGCGCGATTTTGGGGTGCCGACGCTGTTTGCCGCTTGAAGGCAGGTCGTGCGCATGGGTTTATTTTGGCCGCATAATGAGGTGTTAACGATGTTCTTGCTGGAGTGATCAGGCTCATGTCCATTCATTTTGAAAAACACCACGCTGCGATGTTGCTCAAGTACAGTGGCATCAGTTTCATCTCTGGCGCAGTGAACCATGGTTTTTTCAGTGGTGAGCGTTCACTCTGGACGGCCGCCATCGGCATCGTATTGTTTGTGGCGGGCGCGGTCATGGCGCACAGCCTCGAAGACGGGTCGCAAGATGACCGCTCCTCATTGGCGCGCACCCTGTTGTTGGGGGCTTTGCTCTCCATAGGCTTGGGCTTTTTCACCGGCGGGTTGCAACATTTCCCCGACTCGCCTGCGCGCAGCGCCTGGGTCGTTCCTTTGGGGTTTGCGATCTCCATTCCGGCTTTGGCATGGAGTTCGTCGTTTGCATGGCGCACCCCCAGCACAGTCTACGCAGTGTTGGTCGGGGGAATGGTGGCACTGGGCAGTTATGGTGCCTGGCAATGGCTGGAGCGCAATCCCGAGTATTTGGGCACTCACGCCCATGGCCCCGAGGGGCATGGCCCAGAGGATGAGCCCGTCATGACCGCCCTGAAGGTCGATCGCACGATTCAGATTCGCATGAACGATGGGATGCGTTTTGTGCCGGATGTGATTCAAGTCCGTGCCGGCGAAACCCTGCGCCTGCAAGTGTTCAATGATGGCAAGGTTCCGCATGAATTGGTCTTGGGCACCGATGGCGATATTGCCGAGCACGCACAAGAAATGCAAAAAGGTGGCGGCCATGGTGCCCATGGTCATGGTCACGGGCCTGGTGCGGCGATTGAACTGGGGCCGGGCGAACAGGGTGAGTTGGTGGTTCGATTTAACCAAGCCACCACATTGCAAATGGCATGCCTGATTCCTGGCCACTATCAGGCGGGAATGAAAGGTAAAGTCCAATTTGTCGATTCAACCCCATCCACCACGGGCGGCATGAAGCGCTCAGCGCCTGCGCATGACCACAGCACGCACAAGCATTGAGGCGAGCTGTCCAAAATGGCGCGACTTCGCGGTCATGCCATGCCCTCAGCAGGGGCAGGGGCCGGTGCTCTCCCGGTAGACAATTTCGGCGGCAAAGACCTGAAAGCAATCGGTTTCGTGGTGCTCTAGCCTGGAGACGAGTTGATCGGCCGCTGCGGTCCCGATTTCCACGATCGGGGTCTTGACACTGGTCAGGCCCGGTGTCTGCGTTGCCCCCAGGTCGGTGTTGTCCACGCCGGTGATGCTGATGTCGTCCGGGATTTTGACTCCGGCTTCCCGGCAGGCCAGCATCGCGCCAACGGCAAACACGTCGTTGGTCGCCACCACAGCGGTTGGACGGCGTTGGAGTGACAGCATTTTCATCATGGCTTGCTTGGCGGCTTGCAATGAAATCGGGGCGTATTGCACGCATTCATCGCGCAGCGACAAGCCATTCTCCTTCAAGGCCATTCGCAAGCCCTCGCCCCGGGTGCGGGCGCGGTCATTGCCCTCGATCGGGGCGCTCAGCAGTCCGAAGTCGCGGTGACCCAATGAAAGCAGGTGTTGCGCCACGGCATAGGTGGTGGCCCGGTTGTCAAAGCCGATGCTGGGATGTCGACGCATGGGGTCCACGCCCCAGGTCAGCACATAGGGCCGGTCAAAGTCTTCCAGCAAACTGAACAAGGCCGGTTGGTGGTCGAGCCCCACGAAGACAAAGGCGTCCACACCGTGCTGTATCAATTGCGTGGCAATGCGCAGTTCGGCGTCCAGGTCGTAGTGGTGTTCGGCGAGCACCAATGAATAGCCCCGCTCATCCAGACGCCTTTGCAACGCACTGGTGGTGCGGGCGTACAGGGCGTAATCGAAAGAGGGCACGATGGCCCCAATCATGCGGCTTCTTTGGCTGCGCATCGAGCGCGCCGCGCCATGGGGCACATAGCGCAGTTTGGTGGCGGCCGCCATGACTCGCGCCAAGGTTTGCGGGTCCACTTGGGTGGGGTGGTTCAAGGCTCTGGACACGGTGGCGGTCGAGACGCCGGCCAGTTGCGCCACATCGCTGGCTGAAGCACGATTTGCCCCTTTGCCGCCTGTCGGGGGCTTGAAAAGAAGGTCTGTGGGCGTATTCATGAAATCGTTATCAAGATCTGTTCCATTGTAATTGCATGGGCTGTTCCCCCCATCAAGGGATGACTTTTTTCACTTTTCAGAGGGTAATTCCCAATGCCAGGCAGAGTGACGAAAAGGTTGTTCCTGACTAGAATGGTTGGAAATGTAATCGTTTTCATCAGCCGACTTCCCTTTTTACAGGAGCCAATCCATGCATGACGATCTCATCCCTGATGCCCCAAACAGTCACGACCGCCGTCAATTCCTCGGGATGGGGGCGTCCGTGGGGCTGGCCGGATTGGGTTTGGGTCTGGGCCAGCAGGCCTGGGCGCAAGCCGCCGACCTATCGCCCTATACCCGTGCCAAGGTCAACTGGAAGCAAGCCGAGGGCGAAACCATCAGCGTGGCCATGATTCCAGCCAGCTACTTTCAGAATCTGGTGGGACTGCTGCCCGAATTTGAAGCGTTGACCGGTATCAAGGTGCGTCCCGACATGGTTCCTCCGGGTCAAATCCGGCAAAAAGCCATGTTGGACTTGTCCAGTAAAACCGCCACTTACGCCACCCATGCGGCTGATCCCATGTATTACCCTTTGTATGTGGCCAATAAATGGGTTGAGCCGCTGGACAAATATCTGGGCGACGCCAGCCTCACGGATGCCGCTTGGTTCAATTACAACGATATCCTCAAAGCCTGGCGCGATGCCGACTCGATTGACGGCAAGCCCTATGGCATCCCTTTCGACGGCGAAGTCACGGTGCAGGTTTATCGCAAGGATCTGTATGCCGCCAAAGGGCTCAAACCGGCCACGACCTACGATCAACTGCTTGAAAACGCCAAGGCGCTCAACGATCCGGCCAATCGCATCCACGGCCTGGCCATGCGCGGTTTTGCTGGGGCTGGTCAGAACATGTACATCTATCCCTCGTTGTTTCGTGGTTTCGGAGGGCAATGGTTCTCGGGGCAGAATTTGGTCGTCAACAGCCCCGAGGCGGTGCGCGCCCTCGATTGGTATGTGCAAGCCTTGACCCAATACGCCCCGCCGGCGGTGCGCAACTGGAACTGGCCCGACATCGCCGATGCGTTTTCTCAGGGATCGGTCGCCTGCTACCTGGACGCGCACTCATCGGCCGCGGTCATCAACAACCCCGAAAAATCCAAGGTGGTGGGCAAGATCGCCTACGCACGCTGGCCCAAGGGGCCGGCGGGCAAGGCGGTCACTTCCATTTGGAACTGGGGCTTCCCCATCAATGCGGCCCTCAGCGAACGGGCCAAAAAAGCCACTTGGTTGTTCATCACCTGGGCAACCAGTGCCGAAACCCAGGCCCGCACATCATGGAAATTTGCCGGCCCGGCCAAACGATCAGGCCTGAACCGGCTCTCTTTGTGGCGCTCTTCCGAGTTCTCCAGTGCGATGAGTGGCGCGGGCGATCAGTTCATCCAGGCCGCCCTCGAGTCGCTGGAGCAGGACACCGATGTCGAATGGCGGCCCCGCGTGCCCCAATGGCCGGCCGTGGGCGAAACGATGGCCACTGCGATCCAGGCCGCGCTGGTGGGACAAAAAACCTCCAAAGCCGCGCTCGATGAAGCCCAGGCCAGGGTCAGTCAGATCATGCGCGGCTGAAGATGCAAGACCGGGAGCGGCGCTTCGCATTGGGGTTGTTTCTCCCCGCCTTTTTTTTGCTGCTGCTGACCACCACGGTGCCGCTGGTTTATCTGGTGTGGGCCAGTCTGCAAAAGCTGGACATGAGCATGCCCTGGTTGTCTGGATTTGCCGGGCTGCTCAACTACCTCAAAATGGGCGAGGATCCCAGGTTTTGGAACTCGCTTGCGCTGACGGCGATCTACACCACGTCAACTGTCGTGTTGCAAGTGGTGATCGGTCTTTCTCTGGCCCTGCTGGTGCTGAGCATTCCCAGGGGTCAGGCTTGGATGCGAATTGCCGCCATCATGCCGATCGTGCTGGCTCCTGTGGTGGTGGGTTTGTTTTGGCGCACGTTGGTGCTGGCTCCGGATTTCGGGCTGGTCGATATGGTCACCCGCAGCCTGGGCTTGGGCAGCCACAACTGGCTGGGTGAGCCCCAGCTGGCTCTGATTTCTGTCATCGCCATTCACACTTGGCAATGGACGCCGTTTGCGTTTCTGGTGTTGCTCGCGACGCTGGCCACTTTGCCACCCGATGTTTATGAAGCGGCCAGACTCGATCGCGCCAGTGCTTGGCAGCGTTTTTGGTTCATCACCCTGCCGCTGATCCGGCCCGCCGTGGTGTTGGTCGTCATATTGAGAACCATGACGGCGCTATCGGCTTTTGCGGCCATTTTTGCCGCCACCGGTGGCGGGCCAGGGACATCGACTGAAATCCTTAACCTCTATGCCTATCGAACCTCGTTCACCGAATTGAACCTGGGTTACGGTGCGACGCTGGCCACGGTATTGCTGTTGCTGACCGTGTTGGTGTCCTGGCTGCTGTTTCGACGCCGGAGGGCTCAGACATGAACCGCCTCACTCGACAGGGCTTACAGTACATCCTGGCCGGTCTGTTGGTGTCAGTGTGGGCATTTCCAGTGCTGTGGGCCTTGCTGACTTCGTTCAAAACCGAACGCGATGTGTTGTCTTATCCGCCGGTTTTCGTCTTCACGCCCACACTCAGCAACTATCAGGCGGTCCTGTTTGGCCCGTCTTCCATCTTGCCCAATGTCCTGAGCAGCCTGATCATTTCCGGCGTGACCACACTGTTGACCTTGTTGCTGGCGGTGCCTGCCGCCTATGCGCTGGCGCGTTTGCGTCTGCCCTGGCGTCGCACGGGTGGGTTTTATGTGCTGGCGACCCAGATGTTGCCACCGGTGGGACTGGTGATCCCCTATTACCTGGCGATGCAGCGCATTGGCGCGCTGGACACTTACACCGGCATGGTGCTGATTTACCTTACTTTTTCCCTGCCCTTTGCCATTTGGCTGATGGTGTCTTACTTTGAAGACATTCCCTTCGAGATGGAAGAGGCCGCTTTGCTGGACCGGGCAGGGCGCTGGCGCGCTTTTTGGCATGTGGTCTTGCCCCAAGTGCGGGGTGGCATCGCCGTGACCACGATTTTTGTTTTTTTGAATGCCTGGAACGAATTCATGTTTGCGGTCGTGCTGGGTGGCAATCAGGTCAGGCCAGTGACAGTGGCGATGTTTAATTTCATCTCGGTTGAGCAGACTCAATGGGCCCGATTGGCCGCTGGTGCGATGGTGGCCATGGCGCCGGTCATCGTGTTGGGTTTATTTGCTCAGCGCCATATAGTCAAAGGCTTGACGGTCGGCGCGGTCAAAGGAGGGGGAAGAAGATGAGTCAGAGTGGTCAGGTGCGGATGCGCCGGATCGTCAAGCGGCACGGTCCCACCCAGGTTTTGCATGGCATCGACCTGGACATTCAGGCGGGTGAGTTCATGGTTTTGTTGGGCCCCTCAGGCTCTGGCAAATCCACCACTTTGCGGATTTTGGCCGGGCTCGAAGAGGTCACGGCTGGTGAAGTCTGGTTCGACGATCAAAATGTCACACAGTTGGAGCCGGGCGATCGCGATGTGGCGATGGTCTTTCAAAGTTATGCCCTGTACCCGCACATGACCGTGGCCCAGAACATCGGATTTCCCTTGCGCATGACGGGACAGCAGGCCAGTCAGGTCGAGGCCGCCGTGCAGCAAGCCGCGCAAAGGGTCGGGATCGATCACCTGTTGCAACGCCGGCCGGGTCAGTTGTCGGGTGGACAACAGCAGCGGGTAGCGCTGGCGCGAGCCATTGTGCGCCAGCCCAGGTTGTTTTTGCTGGACGAGCCACTGTCCAACCTGGACGCCAAGCTGCGCCTCGAAACCCGACTGGAGTTACACCAGTTGCATCGTGAACTGGGGGTGACCACGGTGTATGTCACCCACGATCAGGAGGAGGCCATGACCTTGGCCGATCGGATTGCGGTGTTCATGGACGGACGCATCGTCCAGGTGGGCACGCCCAGGGAAATTTTTGGTCGCCCCTCTTGCGCCGCGGTGGCCGAATTCATTGGGGCACCGCCCATGAACCTGTTGATGGTCACTTGGCACAACGACCACATCGAATGGGCCGGAGTGAGTCATCCCATCGATCGGCACAGTGGCCAAACCCGGGCCGTTCGCATGGGCGTGCGACCGGCCGATGTCCGCCTGACCGCTCAGGGCTCCCCGGCCACCGTCTTGTCGGTCGAGGTCTTGGGTGAACACGCCATTGTCAACCTGGCCTGTGGCGATCAGCGACTGAAAGCCAAGGTGGATGCTTCCATCGAAGTCCAAGAAGGACAAAGCGTCGGTCTGTCCTTTCACCCCCCAAGCCCCCATTTGTTCGACCCGGCCAGCGGAGAGCGCATCGCCTGAGTTCGACCTTGTGGGTCTCACCCAGCATCCATGCATGAAAAAAGGATCACACCATGAGCGCATCACCCAACATCTTGCTCATCCTCAACGACGACATGGGTTATTCGGACATCGGCTGCTTTGGCGGTGAGGTGCTCACGCCCAACCTGGACCGTCTGGCGCAACAGGGTCTTCGCTTCACCCAGTTCTACAACACCGCACGTTGCAGTCCCTCCAGAGCTTCATTGCTGACGGGTTTGCATCCGCACCAGACTGGCATTGGCATTTTGACCTACGACAGCGGCCCGGAAGGCTATGCGGGTAATCTGAATCAGCGTTGTGTCACCATTGCCGAGGTGCTGCGCGGCGCCGGCTATCGCACTTACCTGAGCGGCAAGTGGCACGTGTCCAGCAACCTCAAGGAGCCTACCGATTCATGGCCCTTGCAGCGTGGCTTTGACGGCTTTTACGGCACCATCATCGGTGCCGGCAGTTTTTATGACCCCAACACCCTGACCCGGGGCAATGAAAACATTGAGCACGAAGCCCGTGAGCCCGGCTTTTTCTACACCGATGCCATCAGTGACGAGGCGGTGCGTTTTTTGCGCCAACACCAGCAACATCACCCGGATCAGCCGTTTTTTGAGTACGTGGCCTACACCGCCCCGCATTGGCCTTTGCATGCGCACGAAGAAGACATTGCCAAGTACAAGGGCCGGTTCGATGCCGGTTGGGACCGTCTGCGCGAGCAGCGCCTGGCGCGTCTGATCGAGTCAGGGTTGCTCGACGAGCGCTGGAAGCTGAGCGAGCGGGATCCGACGCAGCCGCCTTGGACCGAAGCCGGGCACAAGGCCTGGTTGACGCGTTGCATGGAGGTCTATGCGGCGCAGATCGACCGCATGGATCAGGGCATCGGCCGCATCCTGGATGAATTGGAGCGGCAGGGCAAACTGGACAACACCCTGGTGATTTTTCTGGCAGACAATGGGGCCTGTGCCGAAGATATTCCGGAAGATGTCACCATCGATGAATTGGTGCACAAGCTGATGATTGCCCGCCGCCACACCCGCGATGGTGCCGAAGTTCACTTTGGCAACAATCCCGATCTCATGCCAGGTCCCGAGAACACCTACCAGAGTTACGGCAAAGCCTGGGCCAACATGTCCAACACGCCGTTTCGCTTTTACAAGCACTTCATACACGAAGGGGGCATTTCAACCCCCTTGATCATGCATTGGCCAAAGGGGATTGAGCAGCCTGGCGGAATTCGCCACAGTCCCGGCTATTTGCCCGACATCATGGCGACCATCCTGGACATCACGGGCGTGCCTTATCCCAGCCGGATTCAGGGCCGTGAGATCTTGCCTCTGGAAGGGCATTCCTTGCGTTCTGTGATGGCAGGCGATCAGGCCCAACGCCCGCCCATGTTCTGGGAGCACGAAGGGAACGCCGCAGTGCGCATCGGTCCCTGGAAACTGGTCCGGCAGTATCCCCGGGCGTGGGAACTGTACAACCTGGATGAAGATCGCACCGAATTACACGACCTCGCTGCACAACACCCAGAGCGTGTGCGCGACATGGCCCAACAGTATGAGATGTGGGCGCAGCGGTGTGGCGTTTTGCCGCGTGACCATGTCGTGACCCTGATGCGCAGCCAAGGTGTCACACGTGCCTTTTGGGAAGAAGACTGATGTCTTGTTGCCTGCCCGTCTGCCTGGATCCTGTGCCGGTTCCCTCGTTGAGAAGGACGGCTGGGGCGAACGCCACCACCGACTCACCATGGGTGCGTGTCCCGGCCGGTGAATTTCGCATGGGTACGGATGGGGACGAAGGCTATCCTGAAGATGGCGAAGGGCCTGTGCGTCGGGTCCGTCTCGACGCTTTTTGCATCGGCCGCACGCCCGTGACCAATCGCGAGTTCAGGGAATTCGTGCGTGCTACACGCTACATCACGCAGGCCGAAGAGCTGGGCAGTTCTTTCGTGTTTTACTTGCAGGTGCACAGCGCTTTGCGCACCCGTCTTCGGCCCGTCTCTCAGGAGTTGCCTTGGTGGTTGTCGGTCGATGGAGCATGTTGGCAGCGCCCCTCAGGGCCAGGCAGTGCCATCACCGATTTGCTGGACCACCCGGTGGTTCACATCAGCTGGCACGATGCCATGGCGTATTGCGCCTGGAAGGGGGCTTGTTTACCGTCTGAAGCCCAATGGGAGTACGCAGCCCGGGCAGGACACGATCAGCGGCGCTTTCCCTGGGGGGACGAGCTTCACCCCGGTGGCCGGGTCATGAGCCATGTGTGGCAAGGCGAATTCCCGGCCGTGCCGGCACCAGGTTGGCAGCCGGGTACCATTCCGGTGGGGACATACCCGCCTAACGACTGGGGACTGTATGACATGGTGGGGCAGGTGTGGGAATGGTGTGCCGACACGTTCAGCGCATATCATCTCTTGCGCACCGGTTCTGACAATCCGTTGATGACGGGTCCCGGTCCGAAAAAATCCTTGCGCGGGGGGTCGTTTCTTTGCCACGACAGTTATTGCAATCGCTACCGCTTGGCGGCCCGCGGATCCAATACGCCCGCCAGCAGTTCCAGCAACACCGGGTTTCGCGTCGTGATCCCGGCGCAACAATCTGCATGACGCAAACGGCTGCCTGGGCATGAGCGCGCCGGCCACCGAACTCCCGCGCGCCGCATTGCTGGCCCAAGCCGGCGCAACGCAGCGCTGGGATGTGATCATCATCGGCGGCGGAGCCACTGGGCTGGGGGTTGCGTTACAGGCCGCTGCTGAAGGGTTGCGGGTTTTATTGCTCGAAGCGGGCGACTTCGCCAGCGGCACCTCGTCACGCTCGACCAAATTGTTGCACGGCGGGGTGCGCTATTTGGCGCAAGGCCACCTGGGGCTGGTGCGCGATGCCCTGAGCGAGCGTCAAACCGTGATCCGCAATGCCCCCACCCTGGCGCATCCGCTGGGCTTTGTGTTGCCGACCTATGGTTGGCATGAGGCCTGGAAATACCGGCTGGGTTTGCACCTGTACGATCTTTTATCAGGCGACGCCAGCTTGGGCAAGACCGGCTGGGTCGCGGCCCGGCAGGCGATTCCGCAATGGCCGCAACTCAAGCCCGATGCTCTGCGCGGCCTGGTCACCTATTGGGATGCCCAGTTCGATGACGCTGCGCTGGGCTTGGCGTTGGCCCAAACTGCGCACCGACGCGGAGCCTTGCTGCTCAATCATTGCGCGGTGCAATCGGTCGAGGTCAGTCGAGGTCGGGTTGTGGGGGTGCGCTGGGCAGACCGTTTGGGGCAAGAATCGCACCTCGCGCTTGCCGACTGTGTCATCAACGCTGCGGGTGTCTGGATCGACGCCCTGCGTCCTTCGGCGGTTGCCCCCAGCGTCACCTTGAGTCGGGGCAGCCACCTGGTGGTCGATCGTTCTTTTTGGCCCCATGACCAGGGATTGATCGTTCCGCAGACCCGCGATGGTCGCGTGATGTTCGTCTTGCCCTGGCTGGGGCGTGTGATGCTGGGCACCACCGATGTCCCCTGTGCTGCCCCCACGGTTGCCCCCCGTCCTGAAGCCGATGAAATTGATTTCATTTTGCAAGAAGCGGCCCGCCATTTGACCCGTGCGCCCCAAGTCAGCGACATCTCCAGCATGTGGGCCGGCTTGCGTGCGCTGGTCAAGCCCGTCAGTGGCTCGGATACCCCCACCCGACAAATCGGTCGCGAGCACGCCATCTGGCAAGATTCCGATGGGTTGGTGTGCGTCGCGGGCGGCAAGTGGACCACCTACCGTCTGATGGCTGAGCAAGTTCTGGCTTTTTGTCGGCAAGCAGGGCATTGGCCCCATGCACCCGGGCAGGTCTCTACCCGCACGTTGTCTTTAGAGCCTGGGCAACCCGATCGCGCGGTGGCCCAGGAGCGCGGCTGGCCGATGGGACTCAGCCCGGACTTCATCCGCTGGCACATCCGACATACCCAAGCCTGCACGGTTGAGGATGTCTTGGCGCGTCGATCGCGTTTGCTTTTTGTGGACGCACGACAGGCTCACGATATCGCCCCCGAAGTGGCTCGGGTCATGCACGAGGCCGGCGTCTCCGGGGTGGGGTTGGATGCATTCCTGACACTCGCGCGGCAGCACTGGCCCCAGACGCCTGACCCGCATTAAGGTTTGCGCGCCATTTGCAGTTGGTGCAAGGTGATCTTGCGCACCTCCACCTGGCTGGTTTCAATGTGCATCTTCAACAGCATGCGGCTTTGCTCCAGGCGTTTCTTCTGGATGGCCTGCAAGATCTTGCCGTGCTCCTCATAAGTGGCATCGATCCGAGGGCGCTGCGTGAAATCCAGCCGGCGAATGACCCGGATGCGATCGGTGATGTCACGGTGGGCGCGCAGCATCTCCTCGTTGCCGGTCGCCTCGACCAGCGCCAGATGAAAAGCTTCGTCCCAGACCGACACCTCGTGCGGATCCACACTGCGTTGGTTTTTGGGCACCAGCCAGCGCAACGCCAGGGCGTCCAGGATATCGAGACTGCGCTGCGGGTTGCCACGAGTTCTGCCTTCGCAAAGGCGTTGCACCGCCTCGGTCTCGATCAGCACCCGCAAGTCGTACAACTGGTCAAAGCGCTCAAAATCAAATGGCAACACCCGCCATCCGTTTCTGAACAACACTTCGACCTGGCCCTCTTGTTGCAGCCGTACCAGCGCCTGACGCACGGGTGTGCGGGACACCTGCAACCGATCACAGACTTCTTGCTCGGTGAATCGGTCGCCAGGCACCCAAACGAAATCGCTCAGGTCTTGCTTGAGGCGGTCATAGACCTCATCGGCCAATGACACGCGCAACAGGGAGGGCGCACTCATGCCGTCAGCATACCCCAGTCCGGCGCGATCGTGCTGCCCGGGGTCAACGCCGCACCTCGCGCTGGAACACCTCGAGGCTGCGCTTTTTGGTCGCCACAAAGCTGGCTTCGGTCAGCGTGGCCACGGTGCGCGGGCGCGGATCGGTGTAATCGAGGATTTCGGCGATCGACGTCGGGCGCTTGGTCAGCAGCAACACCTGATCGGCCAGGTACACCGCTTCTTCCAGGTCGTGCGAAACCAGCATCATGGTGGTGCCCGTCTGCATGAACACCTCTTGCAGTTTTTCCCGGATGAACAGGGTCATTTCAAAGTCCAGCGCAGAAAAGGGTTCGTCCAGAAAAAGCACTTCGGGCTTGGGGGCCAAAGCCCGCATGATCGAGGCGGTTTGTTGTTGTCCGCCCGACAATTCGTAGGGGTAGCGATGGAGGTCGAACTTGACGTCGAAAGAGGCCACCAACTCTTCCATGCGGCGGTCGACTTCGACTTTGCTTTGGCCCAACAGCTTCAACGGGTAGGCGATGTTGTCGATGGTGCGCATCCACGGAAACATGGCCTCGCGATAGTTTTGAAACACATAGCCGATTTTGGTCTCTTGGAGCGACTTGCCGTCAAACAGGATTTCGCCCCGGTCAATCGGGACCAGGCCGGCGATCATGTTGATCAGCGTCGACTTGCCACAGCCGTTGGGGCCGAAGACCGAGACGATTTTGCCCTTGGGGATGTCGAGGTCGAAGTTTTCGTACAAAGGCCAACCGGCGAAATACTTGGTCAATCCCCGGATGGTGATGTGGGTGCCTGCAGGGCCGGGCCGAAAGGCGGGTTTGGGCACATCGGCGTAGACCGGGCCGTTGATCACTGCGTTCATCTTCCACTCCAATGCACAATGCGCTTTTCGAGCGCCAGAAACAACACATTCAGGGCGTAGCCCAAAATTCCGGCGGCCATGATGGCGGCGTACATGACCCGCACATTCATCACCTGCTGGGCATCGATGATTTTGTGACCCAGGCCGCTCTCGGAACCAATGAACATCTCGGCCACCACCACGATCACCAGCGCCATCGAAACCGCTGAGCGCAGGCCGACAAAGGTGGGTTGCAGACTTTCCCAGAACAACACATCTTTGAAAATCTGCCAACGGGTGGCGCCCATCACCTTGGCCGCAGCGACCCTTTGCTTGCGGGCATTGATGACGCCGTAAGCACAGTTGAAGATGACGATCAAAAAAGCCCCGAATGCGGCAATCGCCACTTTGTTGATGTCGTTGATGCCAAAAATCAGCAAAAACAGGGGGATCAGAGCCGACGCCGGGGTGGAGCGGAAGAAGTCGATCAGGAATTCCACGCTGCGATAGGCCCGTTCGTTGCTGCCCAAAGCGATGCCCAGTGGCATCCCTGCTGCTGTCGCAATGGCAAAGGCATACAAGGTGCGCTCCAGGGTGACCATGAAGTGCGGCAGCAGCACCGGGCCCGCCATGCCATTGACCAAGGTCAGCAAGGTGTCGATCGGGGCCGGCAGCAAGATGGGCTTGATCAGCCCGAACCGCACCACCAGGTCCCAGATCAGCAACAAAACGATCGGCCCCAGCAGGGGCAGCGCCCGCCCCCAGTCCCGGGGTGAGGGTGCGCCGGGAGCGGGCCGGGACTCGGGTGTTTGCCAGGGTGCAGAAGCGCCCGATGCCGCAGGTTGAATCGATTGCGTCATGATGTCCTTTCAACCTTTGTAGAGCAGTGCGCCCACATCGACCTTGCGGCTGAAAATCCCGCGCTCGGTGAAGAGGTCAAAGAATTTCTGGAAATAAGCGATGTCCGAAGCTTTGAACTCGTTGGACATCATGTAATCGGCCATCGGCACCTCCTGGGTCAAAGCCCCTTCGATGGCGGTGTGGCCTTTCAGGTAGGGCCGCGCTTGCGCCGGGTTTTGACGCACCAAATCCACACCGCGCTTGTAAGCGGCGATGTAACGGCGCGTGACTTCGGGGTGTTTTTTGATGAAGTCGGTGGTCAGGCTGGCCGAGCCGCCGTGCCAGGGCGCCATGGGATCGCCCAGCACATACTTGGCGATCACGCCCACTTCGAGGTTGCGGGTGGTGCCATTGAGTCGGCCCACCGTGCCGGTCGGCTCCAGCGTGTAGCAAGCTTCCACTTGGCCCGAAGCGATGGCCGCAATGTGCTGCCCGATGGGCAACTCGACCACGCTGAAGTTTTTGGCCCCGGCGCGCTCCAGCACGGTGCGCGCCAACACCACGTTTTGCACCCCGGGCCCGCAGGCCACGCGTTTGCCACTGAGCTCGCTGATGGCTTTGATGGGGCTGTCTTTGGCGACGATGAATTCGTCGAGCACAAATTTCTGGTTGGTCGGATTGGTGCAAATGATTTGCAACAGGCCGGGTTGTGCGATTTCGGCGATGCCCAGTGCCGCCGATGCGGTGCCGTTCGAGCTGCCTTCTGCGCGCCCGGCGATCATGGCCTCGGCCACTTGTTGCGGGCTGGCCAGCTTCAGGGGCTCGACATCCAGGCCGGCCTCTTTGAAATAGCCCAACTCCAGGGCGGCAAAAAACGGCAAACCCGAGGCCACCGGCCAGTAGCCGATGCGGATTTTGGGGTTGGCTTGCGACCAGACCAGCGCAGGGGCACCGAAGGTGGCCAGCGCGGCGCCCGTGGATTTCAGCAGGCGGCGCCGCGACAGGGTGTGGTCGTGCGCGGTGGTGGCCTTGGGTTGTGAGGGTTGGGTGGGTGACATGAACTTCTCCTTCAAGGGTTAGGGGTGGGGCGGGATGCGGGGATCACTGGGGGCGGGCGGTCGCAACATAGTTGCGCCAACCGCCGTGATGGCTGATGTCAATGGCGTCATGGACGGCCCATGCTTCACACAGAAAGCCCTGTACGGACTGGTTGTTGTGCAAGATCAGCGTGCCCATGCTGAGGGGGGCCGGGATGTCGGTCACGAATGAACCGAATTCGGAGGTGGGCAAGGCCCAGACTTCGATCTCGATCGCGTGTCCTTGCTCAGGGCCGACCCGGAGCAGACCCGGTTTAGGCGGGTGGGTCCCGTTCAGCGCAAACAGTTGGTAGAGGGGGGCTGTTCGGCTGCGCTCCACCAGCCGTGCGCCCCGCTCAGTGAGTTGACCATTCAGGGGCATGCCGCTGAGGTGTGCGCCGACCACGGCCACCAGGGTCTCGGATTGACAGATCCAGGCTGGTCCAGGGGGTGTGGGTGCCAGGAAGTCACTTTCGGGATCGAGTCGAATGCAAGGCGGGTGAGCGGGTGTTTCGACGTGGCTCCGCGCATGGTAGCGTGTGCCCCACTCGGCCAGGGGCCAATCGGCACCCGCCGGGGCAATGAAGGTCACCCCGAAGGGCAGGCCGTCTTGCCGCCATCCTGATGGCACGGACAAGGCTGCGTAATCCAGCAGGTTCACAAAGTTGGTGTAATGCCCCAGCTGCCGGTTCAATTCCACGGGCTGCCTGCGCATGTCATCAATGCGCACATGGGTGGGTGCAGTGGGCACCACCATCAGATCGATGTCTTGCCACATGGGGCGCACCTGCTGTTCGATCTGGCGCAAGGCCAACTGCGCTTCAAACAGATCGGTCGCACTGTACTGGCGGGCCTGTCCGATGATGCTGCGCACGGGTTCAATCACCGCAGTTTCATGGGCATCAAAAAAGCCCCGAATTGCAGCATGGCGTTCTGCGACCAAGGCGCTGCCGTACAGCAACTCGGCGGCCCGAGCCAGCGGAGCATAGGGGATGCTGACCAACTGTGCCCCCATGTCGCGCAAACGTTGCAGGGCTTGCTCAAAAGCCGCTTGCGCCGCGCTGTCGCCATAAAAATTGAGCTCGTCGGGCACACCCATGCGGGGCCGGGCTGCAAAGGGGCGGGCACGCCAAGGCAAATCTTGCGGTGAGCGGGAAAACGGGTCTTGTCGATCGGGACCGGCGGCGGCCATCAAGACCTTCCAGGCCAACGGGACACTGCGGGCAAAAATCGAGACCACATCGACACTTTGGGCCGCTGGCAAGACACCTGCGGCACTGATTCGCCCCCGGCTTGGTTTGAATCCCACGATGTGGTTCAGGCCAGCCGGCACCCGACCCGAGCCGGCGGTGTCGGTCCCCAGGGCAAAGTCCACTTGGCCCGTGGCCACCACATAGGCCGACCCGCTGCTGCTGCCTCCGCTGACATAGGCGGGGTCAATGGCGTTGGGCACCGCGCCATAAGGCGAGCGGGTGCCATTGAGGCCACACGCAAATTGGTCGAGGTTGGTCTTGCCCCGCAACGATGCACCAGCTTGGAGCAGGCGCTGCACCACCGTGGCGTGCGCTGTCGGCGTGTGAGCAAATTCAGGACAGGCGGCGGTGGTGGGCACGCCCGCCACATCGATGTTGTCTTTGACCGCAAAAGTCAGCCCCTGCAAGGCGGCGTTGTCTGTTGCAGGGTTGGGCTCCAGGCGCATCGGCGCATCGAACCGGCTGATCCAGGCGCAGTCGCCGTGGGCATCAAAGGGGCGGGCAGGGCGGGTGTGAGACATTTTGGTGCATCCAAACTTGTATCCAAGATGCTCGCAAGCATCGTGCCACCTTGGATCCGCCCCATGGCTCGCAGGTTCAGGCTGCGGCAAGCCCCTGGAGGAGGGATGTCTTTGAAGGCGCCAGGTGCTGGCGCTGCGCTAGGATGGTGCTTGTTACTTGCACCTTTGAACATGGCCGACGCTTATCTGAATGTGGTGAATTCGAAACTGGGTCACACCCTCAGCCGGTGGTTCGGCCTGCCCCAGCCCGTGCCGCTGGACCGTCATCAACCCGGTCAGCCGGTGGTCGAGGGGGATGTGCTCATGGCGGCCACCCCTGACCCCGAATTGCAGGCCACGCTGGTGCAGGCTTGTCAAAGCATGCAGTTGGCGACGCTCGCACACCGCAGCTTGCCAACCTGGACCGCGCAGGCCAACGCCAGCGGGATGCTCAGCGGTCCCTGGAACCTGGGCGATCAGCCTGGGGGCCGGATCAAGGCGCTGGTGCTGGACGCCACAGGGCTGCGCACGGTGGCCCAATCTCAAGCGCTGCACCAGTGCCTGAATGAAACGGTCAAAAGTTTGCTGCCCTGCGGGCGCGTGCTGGTGCTGGGGCGACCGCCGCAAAGTGCCCCCTCGGTGGAGCAGGCGGCAGTGCAACGGGCTTTGTTGGGCTTGGTCAAATCGTTGGCCAAGGAGCTCCGGCGCGGCATCACCGCCCAATTGCTCGCAGTGGCCCCGGGTGCCGAAGCCCAACTCGAAGGGTGCCTGCGTTTTTTATTGTCGCCGCGCAGCGCTTATGTGTCAGGCCAATGTTTGACCCTCGAGCCTGTGCCGCAAATCACCCCATTGGATTGGCATCGCCCCCTGGCGCAGCAAACCCTGATGGTGACCGGAGCCGCCAGGGGCATCGGTGCTGCCATTGCAGCCACCCTGGCCCGCGATGGCGCCCGGGTGCTGTGTGTGGATGTCCCCCAGGCCGAAACCGAATTGCAGCAAGTGGCCGATCGGATTCAGGGACGTGCTTTGGCGTTGGACATCACGGCACCCGATGCGCCCGCGCTGATCGTCCAGGCCGCAATGTCCGATGGGGGCTGGAGCGGGGTGGTGCATAACGCCGGGATCACGCGCGACAAGACCATCGGCCGCATGCCGGCACACCTGTGGCAGTCGCTGATGCAGGTCAATCTGTCGGCAGCCCTGCACATCAACCAGGCTTTGCTCGACGCGCAGGCCCTCAGGCCTGCAGCCCGGTTGGTGGCGGTCTCCTCCATTTCGGGCATCGCTGGCAATCTGGGTCAAACCAACTATGCGTTTTCCAAAGCCGGGGTGATCGGCATGGTGCAGGCACAAGCCCCGCATTTGCCGGCCGGCATGACCATCAATGCCGTGGCCCCAGGCTTCATCGAAACCCCAATGACGGCTTCCATTCCCTGGGTGATCCGCGAAGCGGGCCGCCGCATGAACGCCATGGGGCAGGGCGGCCAACCCGTCGACGTGGCCGAGGCCATCGGCTGGTTGGCCAGCCCGGCGGCTCAGGGCATCCAGGGCCAGGTGTTGCGGGTTTGTGGCATGAGTTGGCTGGGTGCCTGAAGCCATGCGCCATCGGGTCATCCACCCTCCCCACCCGGTGTCCACCCTGGTGCGTGCCGTGGTCAGCAGCTTCAAGCGCCCGGGTCGGGTCAGCACACTGCCCGCCCTGACCCTGGAAATGCCCCCGATCGCGATCCAAACCGAACACCTGGCGGCTTACGCACAAGTGTGCGGTTTTGAAGCCCAAAGCCGGGTGCCCCTGACCTATCCCCAAGTACTCACCTTTCCGTTGGTCATGGCTTATGTCACCACCGATTGCCCTTGGCCGGCCATGGGCACGGTTCATTTGGCCAACGCCATCACCCAACACCACGCTTTGTCGGTGGGGCAAGCTTATCGGGTGCAACTGACCCCGGGTGATTTGCGGGCGCACGACAAAGGCCAAGTGTTCACCCTGGACCTGAGCGTCTGGCGCCAATCCGATGGGGTTTGTGTGTGGCAGGCCCGCCAAACGTTGCTGCGCCTCGGGGCCTTGCCCGCCTCCGGAACACCGTTTCAGCCTGAGGTGCAACGCCACGCCCCCCTGCAGGTCTGCGCCGAGTTTGATGCACCGGCTGACATCGGGCGGCGTTATGCCCGCGTGTCGGGTGATCACAACCCCATTCATCTGTCGACCATCAGCGCGCGTTGTTTGGGTTTTCGGCGCGCCATCGCGCATGGCCTGTGGACACAAGCGCGGGCTCTGGCCGTTTTGCAACCCGACGGCGTGCCGCAAGCGGCCCAGTTGCACACCGATTTCAAGCGCCCTCTGCTGTTGCCAGCGCGCGCCCAACTGGCCCAAGCACCGCTGCCCGACGGTCAGACCCTGTTTGAAGTGCGTGACGCCAACAGCGATGTGGTCCACTTGCGCTCCGAGCTCAGGGTATGCTCACCTCTCACAGGGAAACTGTCATGACCCATTTGCCACGTCGCGTCGCCATCGTGGGCGGTAATCGCATTCCGTTTGCCCGCTCGAACACCGCATACACAAGCGCCTCTAACCGCGATCTGCTCACGGCCGCCTTGCAAGGCCTGATCGACCGATTTCAATTGCAAGGCCAGCGCCTGGGTGAGGTCGCCGGTGGCGCGGTGATGAAGCACAGCCGCGATTTCAACCTGGTGCGCGAGGCCGTGCTGTCTACCACCTTGTCGCCCCAGACCCCGGCCTTTGACCTGCAGCAGGCGTGTGGCACCGGGCTCGAGGCCGCCATCCTGGTGGCCAACAAAATCGCCTTGGGGCAGATCGAATGCGGGATCGCCTGCGGCAGCGACACCACTTCTGACGCGCCGATTTCACTCAACGATGGATTGCGCCGCACTTTGCTCGACATCGGCAGGGCGCGCAGTGGTTGGCAAAAGGCTCAACGCGCATGGCGCATCCGGCCGGGACAATTGTTTCGGCCCGAGCTGCCCCGCAACGCCGAGCCACGCACCGGTTTTTCCATGGGTGAGCACGCCGAACTCATGGCGCAACAATGGGACATTTCGCGCCACGACCAGGATCAACTGGCTCTGCAAAGCCATCAGAATTTGGCGGCGGCTTACGACAGCGGGTTTTTCAACGACCTGATCACGCCTTGTCTGGGCCTGAAAGCCGACAACAACCTGCGGCGTGGCTTGACTGCCGAGCAACTGGCGCAACTCAAGCCTGCGTTCGATCGCCAGGTGGCCCCCGGTCAAGGCACGCTGACGGCGGGCAACTCGACCCCTCTGACCGACGGCGCGTCTGCAGTCTTGTTGGCCAGCGAAGACTGGGCGGCCCGCCAGGGCCTGCCGGTGTTGGCGTTCCTGACCTTCAGTGAAGTGGCGGCGGTGGATTTTTGTCATCCCGACCCCAGTCAACGCGAGGGCATGCTGTTGGCACCGGCCTACGCCGTGCCGCGCATGCTGGAGCGTGCCGGGTTGAGGTTGCAGGATTTTGATCTGTATGAAATTCACGAGGCCTTTGCCGCCCAGGTGCTGTGTACCCTGAAAGCGTGGGAGGACCCTGTGTTTTGTCGCGACAAGTTGGGGCTGGATCGGCCATTGGGCCCCATCGATCGCCAAAAACTCAATGTCAACGGCAGCTCGCTGGCCGTCGGACACCCGTTTGCCGCCACCGGAACCCGCATCTTGCCCACCTTGGCCAAGTTATTGAGCCAGCGGGGTGGCGGTCGGGGTCTGATTTCGATTTGTGCCGCCGGCGGTCAAGGCGTCGTGGCCATGGTGGAGAAGTAAAGCGTGCTGAATTTCAAGGTCCCTTTGGCCGACATGCGCTTCGTCATGAACGAAGTGTTCGACTACCCCGCTCATTACCGGGGTTTGGGCGGCAGTGAGCCCGCCACCCCCGAATTGGTCGACGCCATCATGCAAGCGGCTGCAACCTACAGCGAAGAGGTGCTGGCACCCCTGTACAGCTCCGGGGACACCGAGGGCTGCCACTTCCATGCTGGCGAGGTCCACACCCCCCGGGGCTACCAGGCTGCCTACCGGCAGTTCATCGAAGGCGGCTGGCAGGGGTTGTCTTACCCCGCCGAATACGGCGGCCAAGGCCTGCCGATGTCGCTCAATCTGATCAAGAGCGAGATGATGGGCACGGCCAATTGGGCCTTCAACATGTACCCGGGTCTGAGCATCGGGTGCATCAACACCATCATGCAATACGGCAGCGAAGCCGTCAAAGCGCAGTTCTTGCCGCCGCTGGTCTCCGGGGCATGGACCGGCACCATGTGCCTGACCGAGCCGCAATGCGGGTCCGATCTGGCACAGGTCAAGACCCTGGCAAGCCCTTTGGGGGGCGGACGCCATGCCTTGACCGGCACCAAGATTTTCATCTCCAGCGGCGAGCATGACCTGACCGACAACATCATCCACATCGTGCTGGCCCGCCTGCCCGATGCGCCCCCTGGCACACGCGGGATTTCGCTTTTTCTGGTGCCCAAATTCAAAGTGCTTGCCGATGGCAGCCTGGGTCCGCGCAACCCGGTGTTCTGTGGTGCCATCGAACACAAAATGGGCATCGCGGCCAGCGCCACGGCGTTGCTCAACTTTGACCAGGCCGAAGGCATTTTGATCGGTGAGCCCCACAAAGGGCTGGAAGCCATGTTCACCTTCATGAACACGGCCCGCATCGGTACCGCCATCCAGGGCGTGGCCCATGCCGAGTTGTCACACCAGGGGGCACTGACCTATGCTCGCGAACGGCGCTCGATGCGTTCGCTCTCGGGCAAGAAAGAGCCCGATCAGGTGGCCGATGCCATTGTGTGGCATCCCGATGTGCGGCGCATGTTGCTGACCCAAAAAGCCATCGCTGAGGGCGGGCGAGCCATGATTTATGGCGCGGCACTGTGGGCAGATCGGATGTTTGCCGCCGCTTGGGCGGGCGATCAGCAGACCTGTCAGCGTTGCGATGCCGAACTGGGGTTTTACACCCCCATCCTCAAGGGTTTCCTGACCGAGATGGGGATCGAAGCCGCGCAACTGGGCATGCAGGTGTTGGGCGGACACGGTTACATCCGCGAACACGGCATGGAGCAGATCGCCCGCGACGCCCGCATCGCCACTTTGTACGAGGGGACCACGGGCATCCAGGCGCTGGATTTGCTGGGCCGCAAGGTCATGCTCCAAACCAAAGGCCGGTGCGTGCGCGATTTCACCCGCCGCATGTGGGCGCTGGCTCGCGGCGCCATGTTCAGCACCGGATTTCGGGGCCGATGGGGTCGGTCTCTGGCGTGGCGTGCCCTGCAATGGAACACCCTGACCCTGCGCCTGATGGGGCAAGCCAGGTCCGACGCGGATCAGGTCGGCGCCGCCGCGTTCGACTACCTGATGTATTCGGGGTATGCGATGATGGCCTATCACTGGGCGCTCATGGCCGAGCGGGCGCAGCAAGCGCTGGACAGCGGGCAGGGCGGACAATCGGCCGCGTTTTACCGCGCCAAAATCGAGACCGCCCAGTTTTACTTCGAGCGCATCTTGCCCCGTGCCGATGCCCACCATCGCACGGCCTTGGCCCCGGCGCGTACCCTGATGCAAATGCACGCTTGCCCGACTCAATCCGATTGAACCCTTCGATGTCGATTTCACAGTCTTTGAAACAATGGGCCCTCGCGGCCATCGGCGAGCGCGTGCGCGCCGTGGCCGGTTCCAGCTCATCGCTGGATGACTTCAAAACGCCGGCAGGCGATCCGGGCCTGTTTGGGCCCCACTCCATGGCCTGGCGGGTACATGCGCATTTCACCGCCATGATGGTCGGCGGCCTGTCCTCTCTCATGGTGCAGGCCCTGCACCCCCGTGCCTTGGCGGCGGTTTGGGATCATTCCGATTTCCGGCGCCACCTCAAGGCGCGTCTCGGGCGCACCGCTTATTTTGTCGCCGCCACCACCTATGGCGGGCGAGCCCAAGCGCTGCGGGCGATCGAGCGTGTCAATGCCATCCATGCGGGCTTGCGGGGCGTAGACCCGCAGGGACGGCCTTATGTGGCCAACGAGCCCGACCTGATCCGCTGGGTCCATTTGGTCGAAGTCACCTCCTTTTTGCAAGGCCATCAGCACCTGTCGTTGAACCCGTTGACCCCGGCCGAATGTGACCAATACATCGCCGAAATGACCCAGGTGGGCCATTTGTTGGGGGCGATCGATTTGCCGCTGACCTTGCAAGACACCCACGTCGCCCTGCAGGCTTATCGGTCAGAGTGGTCTGCCGACGAACGGGTGCAAGAGATCGTGCGCCTCATCGAGGCGTATCCGGCCGATCCGCCCGATCGCCCCTTCATGGCCCTGATCCTGCAAGCAGCGTGGGACATCACCCCGCATTGGGCCCTGAACGTGCTGGGTCGAAATCCGTCTTGCCCGGCGCACCGGCAGCTCACCCGGGTGACGTTGCAAGCGGCGGGCGCACCGGTCCAGTGGATGCTCGACCAGCAGGGGGTGGCCCCCACCGCCAAGGCGCGTTTGGGCGCCAACTGGACAAAAGCGTGAGAACGGGTTACACTGTTCACATTGCAACCCATTGCTTACCCTAGTTGCAGCAGGTCTGATTCTGGTCAGGGCGTCTCGCCCCACCCTCGCACCCCGCCCCGTTGTTCGGGCACTACGGTGGTCAAACTTCCCCTTTTGGCAAGCCTCACTACCGCGTCATTTCTGATGTCGCCATGGCCCATGGCCGCACCCCCGGTGCCACCATGAATCCGGGCCCCAAGCGCCCGTTTATTGTTTTCTTCAATGTCGTCTTTTTCTGCAACGCCGTTTACTGTCGGCAAGTTTCTCATCACCCCGCTCACCCGACTGGGTCCTGCGGGTCGCTTCACCGCCGCACTCTCCATCCGCCGCGGGCAAGGCACACAAACCCATGACCGGATTTATGCCTTCAAGCCGGCCTTTGCCACTCAGGACAGTGCCCTGACTTACGCCGCTGCCCAAGGACGCTACTGGATGCTTCATCCGGCGTCTTGGGCCTGACCGAACCCTCAAGGAGCCCACATGGCCAAAGAAGAACTCATCGAGATGAACGGCAAGGTTGACGAAGTGCTGCCCGACTTGCGCTATCGCGTGACGCTGGAAAACGGTCACCAACTCATCGCCTACACCGGCGGCAAGATGCGCAAACACAGCATCCGCATCCTCACCGGTGACCGCGTCACGCTCGAGATGTCGCCCTACGACTTGTCCAAGGGCCGCATCACTTTCCGCCACCTTGAAAACCGCCCGCCTCGCGTGGGTGCCCCCGCATTCAAGCGCAGCCGCTGAGGCTGTCACATTTTCCCCCCGCGCCCAAATTTCGGAGGGCGCATTTTTCGAAAGGCTCCATCATGAGCAACAAACTGTACGTCGGTAACCTCTCTTATTCAGTGCGTGACGACGATCTGCAACAACAATTTTCTGCCTTCGGTCAGGTGCAATCTGCCAAGGTCATGATGGAGCGCGACACCGGTCGCTCCAAAGGTTTCGGCTTTGTCGAAATGGGCAGCGCCCAGGAAGCCCAGGCTGCCATCGAGGGCATGCATGGCAAAAACATGGGCGGACGTGACCTGACCGTCAACATCGCTCGTCCGATGGAAGCCCGTCCCCCCCGCAGCGGTGGCGGCTTTGGCGGCGGCGGTTACGGCGCTGGCCGTCGCAACAGCTACTGATCGCATCTGCCCCTGCCGGACAGGGGCATGAGTGAGAGCAGGTGCGCCTTTGCGCCTGCTGCCCTATGATGAATGCTCTCGTCGCACAAAGACCAGCGCATGAAACCGTCATTCAAAGGCAACAAGCAAGACCTGCCTGCCAAGATCTGTTGCGCTTGCAACAGGGTCATGACCTGGCGCAAAGCCTGGGCCAAAAACTGGGAGCAAGTCAAATATTGCTCGGATGCTTGCCGCAAAACCAAACCGCGTGCCTCATGAAGAAGTGGGGCGCGCTTTGGGCGCTGGCATGGGTGTGCCTGTTGGGCTGGCCCGTCCAGGCGAGCGAATTGGCACAGAGGCTGCGTTCGTCTGACCATGTCTTGCTCATGCGACACGCTTACGCTCCGGGCGTGGGCGATCCACCCGGCTTCAACCTGGCGCGTTGTGACACCCAGCGTGTGCTCAATGAAGACGGCAAACGCCAGGCCCAGCGCACCGGGCAGTGGCTGCGCCAGCAAGGCGTGCAACAGGCACTGATTTACAGCAGCATATGGTGTCGTTGCCAGCAAACCGCCGAGGGTCTGCAATTGGGGCCGGTGCGCATCGAGTCATCTTTGGGTTCTTTTTTTCAGGATGCAGGGCAGGCTGAGCCGCAAACCCGGGCTTTGCAGGCGTTCATCTCCCGGACTTTGCCCACCAAAGGCGATCAGGCCTTGATCCTGGTCACCCACCAAGTCAACATCACCGAGCTCACGGGGCGCTATGTGGGCACGGGCGACATGGTGCTGGTGCGCGTCAACCCCCAGGGCAAGGTGCTGGACATCAAAATATATCCGGGTCTGGGAAGCTGAATGCCCTTCAAGGCCGTGCGGGCGCGGCAATCTCGACCATGATTTCGTTGCGCCTGAACATCGGCAAGATCCAGGGCGGGTCGTAGCGCGACAACTGGGGCGTACCGACCCTGCGCAGCGATTGGCGCTGGATCCACTGCAGGGTTTCTTCGGTTTTGGTTTGGACCCGAGACAGGGTGTTGAAGCCGCTGTAGCGATGCACCACGATCCATTTTTCGGGCACTTCACGCAACTTGATCTGGGGGTTGTTGGGCTTGGGCAATGTGGCCAGGGTGTACTGGCTGGGCATGACGAAATGGACGCGCCATCGGGTGGCTTGCGCCATCGCGCCCTCGACCTCAGGCTCGATCGTCACCGGTGCGGTCATGGCGATCTTGGCCGACTGTGGCTCGACCGTCACCGGTGCGGTCATGGCGATCTTGGCCGATGCATCGGAGCCTGTCACTTGGTTGTTGCCAAAAATGAAGTCGGCAATGCGCCGAAAACCGGTGTTGGAAGCGGCATCCATGTCGCCCTCGACCCAAGTCTCGGCAATCAGCATCGGGGCGTATTGGCGGATTTCAAAATCACCCTCTTGCCGCACGGTTTGATAGGGGGGTTCTTCGGTGGCCATGGCGATCCCGGCACAAAACATCAACGCTGTGACCGCACAGGCCAGCAGGCGGCGCAGCCCGATCTGCATGGTTGAAGGTGGCACGGCGATCGAAGCCGGGTTCATGGCTTTGGGCACAGCCGCCATGTCCTCAGGAATCGGCGTATTCCTTCTCATGCATCCAGGCCGCGTGCTTGGGGGCGCGTTTGGTTTGGCTCCATTCCTCCAGCATGGCCCATTTCACTTCATCAAGCTGGCGGTACATGTCGGGCGTGCCGACATCGCAGGCGATCTCCAGGCGGTGGCCGTTGGGATCGAAGAAATAGATCGACTTGAAAATGGTGTGATCGGTCACGCCGAGCACCTCGACGCCGTTGGCCTCGAGCCGCGCTTTGTACTGCTCCAACTCTTGCAGGGTTTTGACCTTGAAGGCGAGGTGCTGGACCCAATTCGGGGTGTTGGCATCGCGGCCCATGTCCGGGCTGTTAGGCAACTCGAAGAAGGCCAGCACATTGCCGTTGCCTGCATCCAGGAAAACATGCATGTAGGGGTCAGGCGCCTTGGTGCTGGGGACCTGATCTTCCGCGATGGCCAGTACGAAATCCATGCCCAGATTGTTGACATACCACTGCACGGTTTGCTTGGCGTCGTGGCATCGGTAAGCCACATGGTGGATGCGATCGATGTTCATGGTCGGGGTTCCAGTCATCACATGAGGGAATGGGATCCTATCTTAGTGCCTCTGCGGCCTGAGGTCAAAAAAAGAGCCGGTGCAAGAGCCGGTGCAAGAGCCGGTTCAGGCACAAGCCCTGCGGGGTGATGCATCGGCGGCTAAGATAACGCTTTTCTCTCTCTGGTGACATCGCCATGAACGACATCGTCTTCATCATCCTCATCGCCGGCTTGCTCCCCATCGTCTGCGCCGGCATTGCCAAATGGGGCGCCCGTGGCTTTGACAACCACCACCCTCGCTCGTGGCTGGCTCAGCAAGACGGCTTTCGCGCCCGCGCCGATGCAGCGCAGCAAAACAGTTTTGAGGCTTTTCCGCTGTTTGCCAGCGGTGTCATTCTGGCGGCGCTGTTCGATGCCGAGCCCGATGAAATCGCTTTTTGGGGCTGGACTTACCTTGTCTTGCGCCTGGTCTTCATCTATTGCTATGTCACTGACCGTGCCACCATCCGATCGGTCGTCTGGATCCTCGGATTGGCGGTGGTCGTTCGGATATACGCCTTGGCCTTTTGACGGCCGGGGTCAGGCATTCAGACCGTTGCGACAGGGGTCGCCGGCGAGCCGATGGCCCCGGGCAGACGCAACGGCGGAGCGGTCAGCAGGAACCTGAAACGTTGGTGCTGACGCAACCACTGAGCCAGTGGACCCAAGTGCCAGATTTCTCCCAAATGCACGCCCAATTTGAACAGGCAGTGCTCGTGCAACGGCATGGTGGGGCAGGGGCCTTCGCGGTGGGTGGCCGGGTGCGCTTCGACTGCGTAGTTGTCGGAGATCAGGGCCACCAGACCACTGTCGGTGATCCACTGTAACAAGCGGGGATCCCGACCTTCGAGCACGGCGCAACTCCGGTCCAGCACCTGAGCGTCGGGCGCTTGGTTCATCTCCAGCAGCACGTCTGCAAAACCCGTGTGCAGGCAAACCATGTCCCCGACCTCGACGCGGACGCCGTCCTTGTTCAGGATATCCATCAGCATGTCATGATCGACCAGCACGCGTTGGCGGCCGACATGGGCATGCAAGTCGATCATCACGGCACGGCCTTGAACACAGCGCGCCGACATGTTCTCGATCCCCAGGGCCTTGGCCGAAGAAGTCGATTCGCGGGGGATCCGCAGAAAGTCAAAGATGCCAGCACCCTCAGCCCCATGGGGTCCCACGACATCCACACCAGCGCGCCAACCGTTGTAATAGACCGCCTCTGCAACCCCGTCTCCATCGGCATCAAACATCGAGCCGACATGTGCCAAGCTGTCCCACTGGCTGCTGTACTGCAGATGCATCACCACCAAATCGTCACTGACCACATCGGTGCATTGTGGGTCATCGACCATCAGGCGGTAGTTGATGTTGGGGCGTCCATTGCGCACGGTGGGGCGCAGAACAGGCGGAAATCGGCGCGGGTTCAAGACATTGCCGCCCGGAAAATCCAGCGGCAGGCTCAGGTTGAAGGTGAGTCCCTCTTGAACTTCAGCCACGCCTTGGCGCACTTTCTCAGGCGTCAGCAGGTTCATGCGGCCCAATTGGTCGTCAGGCCCGAAATCACCCCAGGTGGACCCGGGTGGGCGGTTTTTCCAGCGCGTCGATTGGCTCATGGCCCCTCCTGTGCAGACTCGGTGAGTGGATTGTGTCAAATTCAGGGCGCCTGGTTTGAAAAGCTCTTTATTGATCGATTGGTAACTTCCCTAAAGCATCAATCGACCTTTTCGATTACGCTTGCGGCTTGGGCTTTTCGGGCGCGACTGTCGCGGCCGGCCTTTGTGTTTCAAGGTGAGTGGCATGGAAGTTTTGCGTGAAGAAAAAGACGGGATGATCATTGAATGGGATGTGCCCATCCGCATGAGCGACGGCGTGACCATGCGCGCCGATGTGTTCCGCCCGCCTCAGCCGGGGCAATATCCCGTCATCCTGACCTATGGGCCCTATGCCAAGGGCTTGCCATTTCAGGTCGGTTACAAGACGGCCTGGCATCGCATGGTCACCGCTTACCCCGAGGTGGCACAAGGCACCTCGAACAAATACCAGAGCTGGGAGCTGGTCGATCCGGAAAAATGGGTCCCGGATGGCTATGTGTGTTTGCGCGTCGATTCGCGCGGGGCCGGCAATTCAGAGGGCTTTCTCGATGTCTGGTGTGCCCAGGAGGCGCGCGACCAGTATGAATGCATCGAATGGGCGGCAGTTCAGCCTTGGAGCAACGGCAAGGTGGGTCTCAATGGCATCTCGTACTACGCCATGAATCAGTGGCAGACCGCCGCCCTGCAGCCCCCTCACCTGGCCGCCATGTGTGCCTGGGAGGGCGCATCCGACTATTACCGCGAACTGTGCCGTCACGGCGGCATTCTGAGTGATTTTTTTGGCGGTTGGTATTTGCGTCAAGTCAAATCGGTGCAATATGGCGTCGGCGAGCGGGCTGAGAAAAATCCCAACAACGGCCGATCGGTGGCGGGTGACATCACGCTGACCGACGAAGAATTGGCACAGCGCCGCGCTTCAAGCGACATCAGTATTCAGAACCGGGAGATGTTGGACGAAGACTATGTGTCACGCATTCCGGATCTCTCCAAGATCAAAGCGCCGGTGCTGTCTGCCGGCAATTGGGGGGGGGTCGGCTTGCATCCGCGCGGCAACTTTGAGGGATTTTTGCGCGCCGGCTCGGCGCAAAAGTGGCTTGAGGTGCACGGCGATACCCATTTTTCTCATTTCTACTCCAATTACGGTTTAGCCCTGCAAAAGAAATTTTTCGGCTATTTTTTAAAGGGCGAGCAAAACGGTTGGGATCAGGCCCACAAGGTGCAACTCAACATTCGTCACCCTGGCGAAAAGTTTGTGCTGCGCGCCGAAAACGAGTGGCCCTTGGCCCGCACCCAATGGACGCGCTTTTACCTGCATCCCGAGGGCATGAAGTTAGACCCGGCGGAAAACACCACCGAAACCACCTTGTCGTATCACACCCGTTCCGATGGCCTGGCCTTCAGCACCGGCCCTTTGCAGCACGAGATGGAAATCACCGGGCCTTTGGCTGCCCGGTTGAGGTTGTCCTCGGACACCCGTGACGCCGATGTCTTCCTCGCCGTTCGGGTGTTTGATCCCCAGGGCAAGGAAGTGTCTTTCATCGGCTCCAACGATCCCCGAACTCCAGTCGCGCTGGGGTGGTTGCGCGCTTCGCACCGCAAGACCGATCCTGCCCGATCGTTGCCCTACCGGCCTTGGCACACCCACGACGAAAAGCAATGGCTGGTCCCTGGCCAGGCGGTCGACCTGGATGTCGAAATTTGGCCCACCAGCATCGTCATCCCCAAGGGCTATACCCTCGTGTTCAACGTGCGCGGCAAAGACTATCGCTACGACGAGGTCGGTGTGGTGTTGCCCTTTGACACCCAACCCATGTATGGGGTAGGGCCGTTCTCCCACGAAAATCCGGTGGATCGCCCGCCCGCCGTGTTTCACACCACCAACCACTTGCATTTCGGCAAGGGCCATCAGCCCTATGTGTTGTTGCCCGTGATCCCCAAAGCCTGAGCGACCCCGGACGCCCCGGAGCGTGACTTCAGCGCGGCCGGGGTCGGAGGGGTCTGGGGCGACGCCAGGGTGCTTGCGTCCGGTCGTTTTTTCTGTGAGCATGGGGCATCACCCTGATCAAGGAGCGCCCGATGTTGTTCAAATCTGCGTCTTTCCGTCTTGTCTTCAGTGCGGTATGGATGGCCATGGGGTGGTTGGCGTCATGGACGGCGCACGCCCAAGCCACTTACCCCCAGCGTCCCATCAAGCTGGTGGCGCCTTTTCCGCCCGGCGGCACCAGCGATGTGTTGTCGCGCATCATTGCCAAAAAGTTGGGCGAGGCCTTGGGGCAACCGATCACCGTGGACAACAAACCCGGAGCCAGTGGCAACATCGGGCATGATTTTGTCGCCAAGTCGGCCCCCGATGGCTACACCATCGTCATCAGCAACAGCAGCACCTTCACCACCAACCCGTATTTGTACAAGCGCATGCCGTTTGACCCCTACAACGATTTTGAATCGATGGGTCTGGTGGCCTCAGCGGGGCAGGTGCTGGTGGTGCATCCCTCGGTGCCCGTCAAGTCCGTGGCCGAGTTGACGGCCTTGGCCAAAGCCAGGCCCGGCAAGCTCAATTTTGGCTCGGGGGGCAAAGGCATCCAGTCCCACATCAGTGGCGAGATGTACAAAGCCGCGGTCGGGGTCGACATCGTGCATGTCCCTTACAAGGGCACCATCCAGGCTGTCTCTGACCTGGTTTCTGGCCAAGTTGAGATGGTGTTTTCCGACATGGTGCCCGCCATGCCGCAGATCAAGGCAGGCACGGTGCGTGCCCTGGCCGTGACCTCGGTCAATCGGTCGGCGGCCTTGCCCGACATTCCGACCATGATCGAGTCAGGTCTGCCCGGATTCAATGCCGGCGTGTGGTGGGCCCTGTTGGCGCCCAAGGGCACGCCGCAGTCTGTTGTTCAGCGCATCAACAGCGAATGGGGCAAGATCAGCAAGGATCCCGAGGTGGTCGAGGCTTATGGCCGGCTGGGCGTCAACACCGAGCACAGCACACCGGCCAAAGTGCTGGAGATGGCCCGCGCCGAATACCCGGTGATGGGCAAAATATTGAAAGACGCCGGCGTTCAAGCGGAGTGAAGCAAGATGCAACGCAGAACCATCCTGACAGGCCTGGTGGCCTCCACCCTCAGCCACAGCGTCTTGGCGCAAAAAGCCCCTGCGGGGCCGGCCAGCATCATCTTGCCCCTGCAAGCAGGCAGTGCATCCGATGTGGCGGTGCGGTACATGGCCGAACGCCTGACGCAACGCACCGGTCGTGGCTTTGCAGTTGAAAATGTCGCCGCTGCAGCGGGCCTGGTGGGCCTGGATCGCATCGCCAAGTCGCGCACCGACGGCAGCGTGATTGCCGCGCTCAACAACAGCATCATGACCATCCTGCCGCATTTGCAGGCGCGCAACATCAAGGTCGACACGCGTGCCGAGTTTGTGCCGTTGGCTGGCATCGCCAACATCCCGACATTTTTTGCCGTGCCAGGCAACTCGCCCATTCGCAACATCGCTGACCTGATCCGCAAAGCGCGGGAAAAAGGCGCCCGCATCACCTACTCGTCGGGCGGGGTGGGCAGTCCGCAGCACATGGCCACCGAAATGTTCAAGGCGTTTGCCGGCGTCGACCTGACCCATGTCCCCTATCGGGGCGCAAGCCAAGCCACCCTGGCGGTGGCCAGCGGCGAAGTCGATGTCATGTCCATGGCTTTGTCATTGGCTCAGCCCTTTTTGACCGATGGCAAGGTCCGCCTCATCGGGTACTGTGGCCCCGAGCGTCACGCCCAATTTCGCGACATCCCCACCTTGCGCGAACAAGGCGTCAAAAACTACGACTATTCCTCTTGGATCGCGCTGTTTTATCAACGCGAAGTCCCCTCCGATGTGATGCAGGCCCTGGCGGCGGATGCGCAGGCCATCGCCGAGGATCGCAGTTTTCAGGTGCAACTGATCCGGGCCGGCCTCGAACCCTGGCCTCGAACGGGCGCTGAGTTGGGGCGAATCGTGCAAGCCGATCATGTGCGCTGGAAGACCATCATCGATCAGGCCCAGATCCAGGGCTGAACATGACTTGGCGCGCTGCCGGCTATCAGGGCTCGGCCTCCATCCTCACCGCCGCATTGGCCGGGCTGTGTGAAACCCTGCGGCAGCAAGGCGGTGCTTGGGCGAACCTGCAATTCACCCCCAACGTCACCGCCGAAGGCGAGGGAGCCATGTCTTTGTTCGCCTCGGTCGAAGCCAACCGGCGCCAGTTGTGCTACCTGGCCTCCGGTTATCTCAGCCAGCGCGTCCCCGAGTTGCAGGTGCTGGATTTGCCTTTCACCCACACCGATCGGCAGAGGCTTTTTCAGGCGCTGGACTCGGAGGCAGGTCAGGCCTTGCGCCAGGCGGTGGAGCGCCAAACCGATTTTCGGGTGCTGGGTTTTTGGGACAACGGTCAACGCCACATCACCAACGCCTTGCGACCCATCCGCAGCCCTGCCGATGCGGCTGGCATGCGCATCCGCACGTTGGACAGCGCCCTGTACCGGGCCAGTCTGAATGCCATGGGCTTTGAGGCTGTGACTTGCGATGTCAAAGAACTGGTCCCCTGGGTCGCCTCGGGGGCAGTGCAGGCCCAAGAGAATCCGCTCACCAATTACCTCGGCTTTGAGTTGTGGCGGCATCACCCCCACGTCAGCCTGACGGGCCATTTTTGGGGGGCTTTGTTGTTGGTCTGCCCGGCGCCCTGGTACGCGAGCTTGACACCCATCCAGCAAGACCAGTTGCAGGTTGCTGCGCTGCGCGCGACGGCGCTGCAGCGCGACAGGGCCGCTGGCGAGGACGAGCGCGCTTTACAGCGTTTGCGTGAGTTGGGCACAACCTGCCTGATGCCCGAAGAGTTGGATCAAGCAGGCTTTCAGCGTTCGGTGCACGCGCTGCGCCAACACGTGCTGGCCGACTTGCCCCCGGGCTTGGTGCAAGCATGGGATCTGAGCCCGTTAAACTAGAGAAGCTCTGCAGACTGGAACTTGTCCATGACCCTCGTTGCCCACTCCACCTTGTTGATGACTGGCGCCGCTGGAGGCTTGGGGCGTGCCTTGAGGCCACGCCTGAAAGCCAATTGCCAGGTCCTGCGACTGAGCGATATCGCACCCATGGCACCGGCGCAGGCTGGCGAAGAGGTGGTCCAGGCCGATTTGTCCGACCTGCAAGCGGTCTCCGAACTGGTGCGCGGTTGTCAGGCCATCGTCCATTTGGGCGGTGTGTCCACCGAGCAACCCTGGGACGCGATCTTGCCGGCCAACATCGTCGGGACTTATCACCTCTACGAAGCGGCCCGTCGGCATGGGGTCAAACGCATCGTCTTTGCCAGCTCCAACCACGTCATGGGGTTTTACCGTCAAAGCGAAGTCGTGGATGCCCTCAGCCCGCCCCGTCCCGATGGCTTTTACGGCTTGTCCAAGGCATTCGGTGAAGATCTCTCACGGCTCTATTTTGACCGCCACGGCATCGAGACCGCTTGCGTGCGCATCGGTTCGTCATTTCCAGAACCCAAAGACCGGCGCATGTTGGCGACATGGTTGAGTTACGACGACTTGCATCGGCTCATCACCGCATGTCTCACCACGCCTGTTCTGGGGCACAGCATCATTTACGGCACTTCCCACAACAGCGTGTCCTGGTACGACAACCGCTTGGCCCGTCACATCGGTTTTGTGCCCCAAGACAGTTCGGATCGATTCCGTGCTGCCATCCATGCGCAAACGCCTGAACCCGACCTGACCGATCCGGCGGTGCAATATCAGGGCGGAGGGTTCGTTCGGATCGATCCGCTCTGAGGCACAATCGGTTCATGCTTGGGACAGTTTTCAGACGCATCGTGGTGTGCGTTGCCATCGGTTGGGGTGCGGCCAACGCCTGGGCCGCTCAGGTCACCGTGGCGGTCGCAGCCAATTTTTCTGCCGTGGCGCAGAAAATAGCGGCGCATTTTCAGCGCGATACGGGCCATCAGGTGGTGCTGGTGCCCGGCTCCACGGGGGCCTTGTATGCACAGATCCGGCATGGTGCCCCCTTTCAGGTCCTGTTGTCGGCCGATCAGGACACACCGCGCAAACTGGTCGAAGAGGGCTTCGCTGTCCGTGGGAGTCGTTACACCTATGCCACCGGGCGCCTGGCGTTGTGGAGCAAGTCGTCCGAAGGGGTTGATCCGCAAGGTCAGGTCTTGCGGGCATCCGGCTTGCAGCGTTTGGCCATCGCCAACCCCAAATTGGCGCCTTATGGAGCCGCCGCCGTCCAGGCCCTGACCGCGCTGGGTTTGTGGCCGGCTTTGCAAAGCAAGGTGGTGCAGGGCGAGAACATCACCCAGGCTCATCAGTTTGTGCAAACCGGTAACGCCCCCATGGGCCTGGTGGCTTGGTCTCAAATCTGGGTCGATGGCCAACTCAGCGCTGGCTCGGCCTGGTTGGTCCCGGAGCACTTGCACGCCCCTTTGCATCAGGATGCGGTCTTGCTCAAACCGGGTCTGGATCAACCGGCAGCGACGGCTTGGCTGGCGTACCTTCGCCAACCGGCTGCGCAGGCCATCATTCGCGCCCATGGCTATCAACTCTGACACCAGCATGCCGCCTTTTTTGACACCTGATGCATGGTCTGCCTTGGGCTTGACCCTGCAGCTGGCAGCCGCGACGACCCTGGTGCTGATGGTGTTGGCCACGCCTTTGGCGTGGTGGCTGTCGCAAACCCGGGTGCGTTGGCGCGGTGCGGTCACGGCCTTGGTCAATTTGCCCTTGGTGCTGCCCCCGACGGTCTTGGGTTTTTATGTGTTGTTATTGCTCGGTCCCCAGGGCTGGGTCGGGCAACTGACGCAGGCTCTGGGCCTGGGCTTGCTGTCTTTCACTTTCAGCGGCCTGGTGATCGGGTCGGTCGTGTTTTCTTTGCCATTCGCCGTTCAGCCGCTGGTGCATGCCTTCGAGGCCATGGGACGGCGACCGATGGAGGTGGCGGCAACCCTGCGGGCCTCTCCTTGGGACGCGTTTTTTTCCATCGCCTTGCCGCAGGCCCGGCCAGGCCTGATCACCGCAGCCATCCTCAGTTTCGCCCATACCGTCGGCGAGTTTGGTGTGGTGCTGATGATCGGAGGCAACATCCCTGGCCAGACCCGTGTGGTTTCGACCCAGATTTACGGCCATGTCGAGGCCATGGAATACGCTCAGGCCCACGTCTTGTCGGCACTGATGGTTCTGTTCTCCTTTGTGGTCTTGTTGTGGCTGGCACGCCTGGGGCGTGCCGCTGGCCGAATGACGCCATGAGCGCTGGACTTCATCTGCACCTGCGACTGCAGCGGCCGGGTTTTGACCTGCAGGCCGATCTCGATTTGCCGTCTGAGGGCGTCACGATCGTGTACGGCCCCTCAGGTTCTGGCAAGACCACCTTGCTGCGTTGTTTGGCGGGGCTCGAACCGCAGGCCACGGGGCGGGTGCACATCGGGACCGAAACCTGGCTGGACACGGAACACCAGGTCGATCTTCCGACCCACCGCCGTCCCTTGGGTTATGTGTTCCAGGAAGCCAGCCTGTTCGAGCACCTGTCGGTGCGTGGCAACCTCGAATACGGCCTCAAGCGCGCCGGGCATGACGGCGCCCGCGACCGCTTGCATCAGGCCGTGGTCTGCTTGGGGCTTGAAGGTTTGCTCCATCGGATGCCTCACGGGCTCTCGGGTGGCGAGCGGCAGCGCGTGGCCATTGCCCGCGCCTTGGCCACGCATCCCCGCGTGTTGTTGCTCGACGAGCCACTGGCGGCCCTTGACCCTCGGCGACGTCTCGAAGTCATGCCCTGGTTATTGCGCTTGCGCGAAGCCCTGAGCATCCCCATGGTCTATGTCACCCATTCGGTCGACGAGATGACCCGCTTGGGCGATCACCTGGTCGTGCTCGATCAGGGGAAAGTCATGGCCCATGGCCCGCTGTCCGAAACTTTGGTGTCTTTGCCCGCCCCCCTGTTGCCCGAGCACGAGCAAGGCGCCTTGTTGAATGGGCACGTCCTCGGCTTTGACACCGCCTGGCATTTGGCCCGCATCGATTTGGCCAGTGACACGCTCTGGGTCAGCGACCAGGGGCTGACCCCCGGTCAGCCGGTGCGGGTTCGCTTGCTCGCGCGCGACATCAGTCTGGTGACCGCTGCACCCACCCAGACCAGCATCCAGAACCATTGGCCTGTGCAGATTCAGGCGGTGGTCGACCTGGATCACCCTTCGCAACGCTTGTTGCGTTTGGCGCACCCTGCCGGCACCTTGCTGGCGCGCATCACCCATCGCGCCTGGAACCAGCTCGGTTTGAAAGTCGGCCAAAGGGTCTGGGCGCAGGTCAAATCGGTTGCCGTGGTTCGCTGATCCCCGGACCGGCGCGGCTCAGCGAGCCGATGTGTCATCCTGTTTGTCCTGGGATTCCCGGCGCTGACGCTCTTTCATGGCCTTTTTCACATCGTGGATCTGCCACACCCCGAAAGCCAGCGCCAGCACAAAAATCCCCAACTCGATCCAGATCCCCATGCTCACCCCCTGTCAACTCAAGTTGACAAATTAAAAATAACATTTATATTGACACACGATGGTGTCCATTTCAAGTGACACCTTGGAGGTGTCATGGAATTGCTCAAACGTGCCGAACAGGCGTTGGAACTGCATTTTGAACGTGCTTTGGGCCAAGGCACACCGACCGGCCTGGCGCAAGCCATGCGTTTGGCGGTGTTTTCCGGTGGGGCCCGGATACGCCCCCAATTGTGCCTGGCCGTGGCCCAGGCTTGCGGCGACGATACCCCGGAACTGACCGATGCGGCTGCCGTGGCGGTCGAGTTGATGCACTGCGCCTCGCTGGTGCACGACGACATGCCCGCTTTTGACAATGCCGACACCCGGCGTGGCAAACCCACGGTTCACAAAGTGCATGGCGAGCCATTGGCGTTGTTGTGTGGCGATGCCTTGATCGTCATGGCCTATCAGGTCATTTTGAATGCCTGCCAGGACCCCTTGCGGCTGGGTCCTTTGCTGCACAACCTGTCGCGCGGGGTGGGCGTGCCCGATGGCATCGTGGCCGGTCAAGCCTGGGAGTGCGAGACGCGCGCCGACCTGGCCACCTACCAGCAAGCCAAAACCGGCGCATTGTTCGTCACCAGTGTGCGTGCCGGGGCTTTGGCCTGTGGTCAGGATGCCCACGCCTGGAGCGATTTGGGCCGGTACCTGGGTCAGGCCTATCAGGCTGCCGATGACATCCGCGATGTCATGGGGCACAGCGAAGAATTGGGCAAGCCCGTGGGTCAAGACGTTTTGCTCGGACGGCCCTCGGTCATGCGCCAATTGGGTCTGGAAGGCGCCTTGGCCTATTTCGACAACTTGATGAATCAGGCCATTGAGTCGGTCCCCGCATGTGGCTGCCGGGCCATGCTGCAGCACCTGGTGCGACTGGAAGCCAAGCGGTTGATCCCCATGCCCCGACCTGAGCCGGTCGCTGCCAGCCCGCAGATGGCTGGTGTGGCGGGGCATTGAGATGAGCGGCAGTCCCGCAGCAGGTACACCTGCCCCTGAAGTCGGCTGGTTCGAGCGCTGGTGGCGCGGCGTCGAGCATCGCATGGCCCAGCCTCAAAGTTATGCCTGGGCGCGCTCGCGCTGGTACACCCGTTGGCTGGTCAAGCGTCGCACGGCTCAACTCTTTGGCTGGATGTCGGGCTTTGTCCAAAGCCAGGTCCTGCTGGCCAGCGTTCGCCTGGGTTTGCTCGATGCATTGGCCGAGCAGCCGCGCACCGTGCGCGAGTTGGGTTTGCGCTTGAGCGTGCCCGAGCACCCGTTGGCCTGCCTGCTCGATTCCGGCGTGGCGATGGGGTTGTTCAAGCGGGACCCCGTGGGCGCTTATCGACTGGGTGCGGCGGGTCATGTTTTGCGCAGCCAACCCGGCATCACCGCCATGATCGAGCACAACCACCTGCTGTATGCCGACATGAGCGAGCCCGACGTTTTTTTGCGTCGCAGTGGGCCGGGTCAGATGGGGCAGTACTGGACTTACGCGCACGATACCGACGCGGCTCGTGCGGCCAAGCCCGGTGCCCGGGACATGGTTCGCTACAGCGGCCTGATGGATGCCTCTCAGGGTTTTGTGATCACCGAAATCCTGGATGCCTTCCCCTTTGATGACCACCAGCAGGTGCTCGACATCGGGTGCGGCAAAGGGCGCTTCATGACCGCACTGGCGCAGCGACACGGACACCTCAAGGTTCGGCTGTTTGACTTGCCGGCGGTGGTCGATCTGGCGCGTCAGCGGCTCGAACAAGCGGGCTTGTCAGCCCGGGCCACTTGTCAGGGAGGCAGTTTCATCACGGACCCTTTGCCGGTCGGGGCCGATCTGATCACCCTGGTGCGGGTGTTGCACGACCACGACGATGAAACCGTGACCCGGTTGCTGCACAAAGCCTGGCAAGCCTTGCCGGCGGGTGGCCGCATCATGGTCGCCGAGCCCATGCGAATGCCGCCCGGTCAGGGCGAGGTGGTCGATCCGTACTTTCATTTTTACCTGCTGGCCATGGGGGCAGGGCGGTTGCGCAGCCCCCAGGACATCGCCCGCATGTTGAGCCAAGCCGGCTTCAGCGGGGTCGAGCAGGTTCCCACCGCCATGCCCATCCATGCCCAAATCGTGACCGCTCAAAAAATAGGGGTAAACCCTAATTCCATGCATAAATAGTCAATTCAAGTTGACATTTTTAAATGTCAACCGAAAATGAGCCCATGAAAGCCCAAGCCATCGTCTTCGATCAACCCAAGCGGGTCAGTTTGCAAGCACTGGAACTGTGCGCGCCAGGCGATGATGACATCGAGGTGGCGGTGCAATTCAGCGGCATCAGCACCGGCACCGAACGCCTGTTGTGGGACGGCAGCATGCCCGCCTTCCCCGGCATGGGCTACCCCTTGGTCCCGGGATATGAAGCCGTGGGTGAAATCGTCGCCGCCGGTTCGCGTTCGACTTTGCGGCCGGGGCAGCGGGTCTTTGTGCCCGGGGCCCATTGCTGGCGCAATGGCGTGCACAGTTTGTTTGGCGGTTCAGCCTCGCGTTTGGTCGTGCCCCACCAAAGGGTGGTGGCGGTTGACGAGATTGCGGGCCCCCAGGCGGTTTTGCTGGCTCTTGCGGCCACGGCCTATCACACGGTGGCTGGCGGTGGCAGTGGTGCCCCCTTCACGCCCCCAGATCTCATCATCGGTCATGGCGTCATGGGTCGCTTGCTGGCACGCCTCACCGTGGCGTCTGGCGCTCCAGCGCCTGTGGTCTGGGAAACCCAGGCGGTTCGCAGCACGGGCGCACAGGGCTACAACGTGATTCGACCCGGTGATGACACCCGGCGCGATTACAACGCCATCTATGACGTCAGCGGTGACGCCAGCCAACTCAATGATCTGATCGCACGCGTGCGCCCGGGCGGTGAGGTGGTGTTGGCGGGCTTTTACAAACAAGACATTCAATTCGCTTTTGCACCGGCCTTCATGCGCGAGGTGCGTTTGCGCATCGCAGCCGAGTGGAAGCGGCCTGATTTGATGGCCGTCGAGCGGCTGATCGCCCAGGGGCGGTTGCAACTCGATGACCTCATCACCCACATACACAGCCCGGCCCAGGCCGAAGCCGCGTATTCGACGGCATTTGACGATGCCGATTGTCTGAAGATGGTTTTGGACTGGAGCACCCAAACATGGACTTGAGCAACACCCCCAAGCAAACCCAAATCATTGCCATTTACGGCAAGGGTGGCATTGGCAAGAGCTTCACCTTGGCCAACCTGAGTTACATGATGGCCCAACAGGGACGTCGTGTGCTGTTGATCGGTTGTGATCCCAAGAGCGACACCACCAGCTTGCTGTTTGGCGGCAAGGCTTGCCCAACCATCATCGAGACCTCATCGCGTAAAAAGTTGGCCGGCGAAGAGGTTCAAATCGGAGATGTCTGCTTCAAGCGCGACGGCGTTTACGCCATGGAGCTGGGCGGCCCTGAAGTAGGTCGGGGTTGTGGCGGTCGCGGCATCATCCACGGCTTTGAAACCCTGGAAAAACTGGGCTTTCACGAATGGGGCTTTGATTACGTGCTGCTCGACTTTCTGGGTGATGTGGTGTGCGGCGGGTTTGGCTTGCCGATCGCCCGTGACCTGTGCCAAAAGGTGATCGTGGTGGGCAGCAACGACTTGCAGTCGCTGTATGTCGCCAACAACGTGTGTTCAGCGGTCGAATACTTCCGCAAGCTCGGCGGCAATGTCGGCGTGGCCGGCATGGTGATCAACAAAGACGATGGCACCGGTCAGGCACAAGCTTTTGCCGAGAACGCCGGCATCCCGGTACTGGCCTCGATCCCCGCCAACGAAGACATCCGTCGCAAGAGCGCCAGTTACGACATCATCGGCAAGCCCGATGGCGAGTGGGGTCCTCTGTTCGCCGGCCTGGCCGATCAGGTGGCCACGGCACCGCCCCGTCAGCCCAAACCTCAGACGCAAGACGAGTTGCTGGCCTTGTTTGACTCGGATACGGTGGGTCGCAATGTGGTCTTGCAACCGGCCAGCCAGACCGACATGCTGGGTCATGCACCTGCACCCAAGCCCAGCTTCGAGGTCGTCTACGACGAGGCCTGAAGAACATGAACCACCGCGTCATTCCCATTCAGGCCGCACCGGCCACTGCAGCGCCCTCCGAAGGGGTGTCGTGCAGTCAAGGGGCGGAGCAAATGCGCTCACAAGCCGAGCAGTCAGGCAAGTCTGAGGTGCTGGCGCAATACGATCGCGATTACCCGCGACTGCCCGAGCAAGGTCCGCACGACCAGCCGCAGAGCATGTGTCCGGCGTTTGGATCCTTGCGGGTGGGTTTGCGCATGCGCCGGGTGGCCACCATCTTGTCGGGTTCGGCCTGTTGCGTGTATGGTCTGACCTTCACCTCTCATTTTTACGGCGCGCGCCGCAGCGTGGGCTATGTGCCCTTCAACTCCGAGACCCTGGTCACGGGCAAGCTGTTTGAAGACATCCGTGAGGCCGCCTTCGCCCAGGCGGATCCCGACAAGGTCGACGCCGTGGTCATCATCAACCTTTGCGTCCCCACGGCCAGCGGCGTGCCTTTGCAACTGTTGCCCAAAGAGATCAATGGCGTGCGCATCATCGGCATCGATGTGCCGGGCTTTGGCGTGCCCACCCACGCCGAGGCCAAAGACGTGCTGGCTGCCGCCATGTTGCGTTACGCCAAGCAAGAGGTCATGAGTGGTCCGGTATCGGCTCCTAAAGGCGGGCGTCAATCGATGCCCACCATCGCCTTGCTGGGCGAGATGTTCCCGGCTGATCCGGTGGGCATCGCCCAACTGATTGCCCCCATGGGCTTGGGCGTGGGGGCCGTGGTCCCCACCCGCGAGTGGCGCGAGCTGTATGCCGCTCTCGACAGCGTGGCGGTTGCCGCCATTCACCCGTTCTACACCGCCAGTGTGCGCGAGTTCCAGGACATCGGGCGTCCCATCATCGGATCGGCTCCGGTGGGCGTCGACGGCGTCCAATCCTGGCTGACCGACTTGGGGCAGCAGTTGGGTTTGCCGCAGGCCCAAACCGACCAGGCGCGCAACAGCGCACTGGCGGCCATGCGCGAAGCCCTGAAACACGCCCGCATCGATGGTCGCATCACCCTCAGCGGCTACGAAGGCTCCGAACTGATCGTGGCCCGCTTGCTGATCGAGTGTGGCGCCGATGTCCGCTATGTCGGCTCGGCCTGCCCCTCCACGCCCTGGAACCAGGCCGACGCGCAGTGGTTGCAGGCGCATGGCGCACAGGTGCAATTCCGTGCCAGCCTCGAGCAAGACCTGGCCGCCATCGACGAGTACCAGCCGCAGTTGGCCATCGGCACCACCCCGGTGGTGCAAAGGGCCAAGCAAATGGCCATCCCTTCGCTCTATTTCACCAACCTCATTTCGGCCCGTCCTCTCATGGGCGTGGCCGGTGTGGGCTCCCTGGTGCAGGTGGTGCGCAGCGCCATCGGCAACCAGGATCGATTCAAGGCCATGCGGGCTTTCTTTGACCATGTGGGCGACGGCGACAACGCCGGCGTCTGGGAAAACCTGCCCCGTGCGCGTCCCGAATTCCGGGCCGAAGTGCGACGTCAGGCTGAAAAGCTGGCCAAAAAGCGCAAAGCAGAGGAGATGGGACCATGAGCGCCTTGCCCTTTGTGTGGGATCATGACCGTGCCGGCGGTTACTGGGGCGCGGTGTATGTGTTCACCGCCATCAAAGGCATGCAAGTGGTCATCGACGGCCCGGTCGGTTGCGAGAACCTGCCGGTCACCAGCGTGTTGCACTACACCGACGCCTTGCCGCCCCACGAGTTGCCCATTGTGGTCACGGGCCTGGGCGAAGAAGAGTTGGGCCGTGACGGTACCGAAGGGGCCATGCGCCGGGCGCACAAGACCCTGGATCCGGAATTGCCCGCCGTGGTGGTGACCGGATCGATCGCCGAGATGATCGGGGGTGGTGTGACCCCCGAGGGCACCAACCTGCAGCGGTTTTTGCCGCGCACCATCGACGAAGACCAGTGGCAGTGTGCCGACCGCGCCATGTATTGGCTGTGGACCCAGTATGGTTTGCGCAAAGTGCCCAAAGCACGCGATGTCAAGGCCCGCAAGCCCGACGAAAAGCCGCGCGTCAACATCATCGGCCCGTGCTACGGCACCTTCAACTCGCCCAGCGATTTGGCCGAAATCCGTCGCCTGGTGCAAGGCATCGGGGCCGAAGTGAACATGGTTTTTCCGTTGGGCAGTCATGTGGCGGATGTGTCGCGACTGGTCGAGGCCGATGTCAACATCTGCATGTACCGCGAATTCGGCCGCATGTTGTGCGAGGCGCTCGAACGTCCTTATCTGCAAGCGCCCATCGGGTTGCACGCCACCACCCAGTTTTTGCGCAAATTGGGCGAATTGCTGGATCTCGACCCCGAGCCCTTCATCGAACGCGAACGACACACCACCCTCAAGCCGGTGTGGGACTTGTGGCGGTCGGTGACACAAGACTTTTTCAGCACCGCCAGTTTTGCCGTGGTGGCGACCGAAACCTATGCCCGCGGCCTGACCCGATTTTTGGGCGATGAAATGGGCCTGCCGTGTCGCTTCAGCGTAGCCCGCAAACCCGGGGGCAAAACCGATAACGCCACGGTGCGCGAGCTTTGCCAAACCCAGACGCCGCTGGTGATGCTGGGCAGCTACAACGAGCGGATGTATTTGGCCGAGGTGGCCCAGCGCAGCCCGATGCGAGCGGCTTTCATTCCGGCCTCTTTCCCGGGCAGCATCATCCGGCGCCACACCGGAACCCCCTTCATGGGGTACAGCGGCGCGACTTATTTGGTGCAGGAAGTCTGCAATGCCCTGTTTGACGCGCTGTTTCACATTTTGCCGCTGGGCACCGATCTGGACCAGACCGAGGCCACGCACGCCAAGGGCAACCAGCAGGCCTGGCAGCCCCAGGCCCAAGAGCTCATGACCCGACTGGTGGGTCAACAGCCGGTGCTGGTTCAAATTTCTGCCGCCCGCCGGTTGCGCGATCACGCCGAGCGTTTGGCCCGGATGTCGGGCGTCGAGCAAGTGGGCGCCAGCCATGTCGAGGCTGCTGGCCGTGAAATGGGATGGGAGGTCACCGCATGACCGCCCTGATGACCTTCACGCCCAAGGGCGTCTTGATACCGAATGTCGTGGCACATCGCTGCGGACACCCAGGTGCACGGGTTGAGTGCACCGCGGGCCTTCAGGCTCAATGAAAGGAGCAACCATGTCAAATCGGACTTCCATTTCCGGTCTCACTGACGAAGAAGCTCAAGAGTTCCACCACTACTGGATGCAGGGGTTTGTGGGCTTCACGGCCGTGGCCGTGCTGGCGCACATCCTGGTCTGGGCGTGGCGGCCTTGGCTGTAAGTCAGTTTTTTTGACGGAGTAACTGTCATGCAACACACCTCATCTCATCGCGGCGACCGTCCCCTGAACGACGACTCCTACGCCTTCAAGACCATTTTTCTGCTGGCCTTTGGCCTGCTCTTTGTGGTTGCCATGCTCGCCCGACTGGGTGGCATGAATTGGCGCGAATTGTTGCCCGGTGCCGAGAGCGCCAGCAGCATGGGACAAGGCGTGAAAGCGGCAGTCTACACCTTCATGAACCACATCATTTAGGAGAAAGAACATGTGGCGTATTTGGCGACTCTACGACCCTCTTCGTGCCATGGTGGTACAGGGGATTTTCCTGTTTGGTCTGGCAGCGATGATTCACCTCGTCTTGCTCAGCACCAACAAGTACAACTGGTTCGATGGACCCAAAAAAGGTCCGGCAGCTTCGGCGCAAAACACGCCGATGCCTGCAGCCAAGTCCTGAGCGTTAAAGCTCGAGCAGGCACCGTCTCCGCACGTGTTACGGCACGGTGCCTGCAATTTTGATTTTCGGAGGTCTTGCCATGGCCATGTTGAATTTTGAAAAAAAATACCGGGTACGCGGCGGTACGCTGCTCGGCGGTGACCTGTTC
>JACCDW011227094.1_pt1 | contig 46510 bp, 60 predicted proteins | sample 7449781 | NCBI WGS metagenome assembly JACCDW01 (sample SAMN15323449, study PRJNA562643) | freshwater metagenome | isolation source: river surface water | place: USA:Blue River Watershed | collected 2017-08-18
CTGGCAGCAGAGGCACTACCAGCAGCAGCGCTTGCGGATGCCGCGGCTGCATTTGCATACGCCAATGCTTGGTACACAGCAGCAAGCGGCGTAATAGAAAGCTGGAAATTGCCCGTCGTGTTGTTGTAGCTGATCTGACAAATTTGACCGGCATAAATGTCATCTGCAGTAAGCGATGTGCCGTCTGGCCGTACGATGCTGCGCAGGCCAAGGCCGTTTACGTTAATGGTGGCGGCACCCGTATTGGCATTTGCCGCTTTGAAACGCAGCGTCAACCCGTCCGCATAAGCAACCAGCGTTGACGGACTGACAGATATGACGTAAGCGTTAGCCGCACCGGTATCAACTGCATAGTTGCTGATCCCCCCTATGATCGCCGAGGGTATCGGCAAGAGGTTAAAGCTGGCTGCAATCTGGTCAAGTTCATCCCTGACTTGCGCGGCAAGCGCCCGCGTCTGATTCGCCGGCAGCCCGCTGGCGTGTGTGTAATACGGTAATGCCATGGTTCCTCAGCTACCCCGCGCAATACGACGGGGAATAAATTCAAGGGTTACGCCCTGGACGGTGTGTGGCTTGTCCAGGGCCGTCATGGAATAAAAGAGAAATGACACGTTTGTCTCTGTGCCGTTCATGGACACCTTTGGCGTGGACACAACTGGCGCGTCCCAAACAAATTGATCCCATGTCACTTGGTCCCAATAACCACCGGCACCGACCAGAGACATGTCAGTGAGGGTGGAAGAGTTCACATCCGGGTTTGCATACCCCAAGTCATATGCGACTTGGGCAGTGGCGTAGCCATCGGTCTTCACGTCAAAAACCGCCCTGACATAACGCTTGCGGATTTGTGGCGACTGCAAGTTGTTGAACGCCAGGCGCACCCACGCCTCAATTTCTTCACCGTCGAAGCTGGTGCCAACGCAGTCCTGATACACATACCCGTCAGTCCCACCCCAAAACACCACCTCTGCGCCTGAGTTATTTGTGAAGCTCTGGGCCCAGTGAACGACTTTGCCGTAGTTCAGCGGCAGGATGCCAGTGACTTTCCCTGCCGTGATGCCAACCACAAACCCGGTGCCGTCAGAGAAAAACAGACGGTAGTCGCTGTAGGTCTTTGATGAATATGAAGCAGTCTCGGTACCAATCTTTGCTGCCATCAGCGGCTGGATTGGGAAAGTCACCGCATTGAAAACGAAATTACCGTATTGCAGCGTGTTGGCCACGGTGTGCACACCGCGATTGGTAAGCCCGTAAATATCATTGCCTATGGGCTGGATGGTCTTCTCTCCAAAACCAAGCTCAAAAGTACTGGTGACCAAGTTGAAATCAGCACTTGAAGATCCGTACAACACGAACGTGTTGTCATCAGCAAAGATCATCAATGAAGCGCCAGTCTGGTTGCCCGATAGTGACTGAATGCCGCTAATCGTGGAGCCTGCAAAGATTTCAGCAGCCCCACCAGATGCCGCCCAGAAGTACGGGGTATTGATCCCACTGAACTGCAGGCTTGACCCGAAACTCAGAAACAAATGGTCTTTGTGGACGTGCGCATGGGATGGTGTGTCAATTGTGTTCCCCGTGCGAATCGGGATGTAGCTCGTCCCGTCAAAAGCAAACGCCAGATTGACACCATCTGCGCCCCAAAACTTACGGTTAAATCCTGTGGTTGTAAAGATGGCGTAGCGTCCGTCAACATAGCCACCTGGCGCTCTTGTGATGGCAGTGGTCAGCGATGCAGTTGTGGCTTTGGTAACGGCTGACACCTGAATTGATTCGCCTGATTGCCATGTCCCAGTGATTGTGGAGATCACCAGCGTGCCAACACCAGAGGCGGTCCACGTACCTGTGCGTAACAGCGATGCAACTACTACCGCAGTGGCTCCGCTGGTCAGCCCAGTTATCAAATCACCAACTCGAATCTCTCCAACTGCGTTGGTGAACTGGATCTCATTGCCCAGGGCAACAGAAGTCCAGCCGGACGATGATTGCTTGTAAATCGCCCCCGCCGTACCGCCAGCGTTGTCACGGAATGCGTAAAGCACGTCATTCAAATAGACCAAACCACGTATGGGGCCGCTGCCTGGCACGGCCTGAATGTCAGCTCTGCGATCATCTGCAGCAAGAGAACTGTACAAAGCGTCGTCTGCTGGCAGTCCTGCTCCATTCTCAACTGCCAAACTCGTGGTGCTACCCTGTGGGGCGGCACTCACGTTCAGTGTCTCTGACGCATTGAATGTTCCGGTTACCCGACCAAGTATCAAATCTGAATCTGCAACCGCTAAAACCTTACCTGTTGCACCACTAGTGACGCCAGTAACGGTATTGCCAACAACAATTGAACCTGTGAGCTCATAAGGCAAAACCCAATACGAAGCCTCTGATGGCGCTGGCCTCCCATCAAATCTTTCAAAACCGGGTGTGCGTTTGTAGCCACCAGTGATTTCAAGGATGTAGTTCTGCGCGTCGAAGCACTTGCCTGGCGATATAGAAATTGCCGGCGTAACCAGATCCAATCCGCCTTTGAGCGGGTAGTAATCCAGTCTTGGATTAGGTATTTTGACAAGGGGCTTCATGCTTGCAAGGCGTCCGCACCCAGGACCTCTGGCAACTGATTGAGTTCAAGCCGAGCAAACAAGCGGTTGAACTCAGCCAAGCCATACTGATAAGACTCAGGCGCGGCCTCAGATACCCCGTAAAACATCAAAGCCCTGTAAACAATGGCCAGATGAAACCGCGCCGGCATGGCGGGTTCATCTGCGTTGTCAGTCATTTCGGTGGGGACTCTGAAATACTGCCCCGTAACTGTGTAGGTATCTGTTGGTGGTGGACCAAGGCCGATTGACTTATTTGGCGTGATCGTTAACTGCACTGGTCTAGTCAGCGTGTAGCGCGTAGCGCCGAACTGGTAAACGTCCAGCCATGTCTTGTAGTCAAGGTAAGACATGAAAATCTCGGCGCGGTTGCCATCTACTGTTGGGTAGTTGCGCCACATATCCCGCGTCCAATTACCCCAGTCCGTCAGGCCGATCTCTTGGGCTGTGTAGACCGCTTTCCCAGAAACCGTGGGGAAGCTGCAATCGGCGCGCATCCAATCCCAGTCTTCACGGGCAGATTGAATGTCCATCCATGCCGTGTTAATCCAGCTGATAAGGCGCCTGGTTTCGGCGCCTTGGTTCACCAAAGTCACAGGCGCAGAGCCTGACGATCGGCTTTCTTGGTGCAGCCGCTGGACGAGCTGGAGAAAGTTCATTCGCGCTCACGTACCAAGCGTTGCAGCCATTCCCGGCCCAATGGATTAGCGTCGTATTGCACGCTAATCTGGTTGCGCAGGTTGGTCGTTGGAATCGCGTGGTTCTCGACGTGCGTTGACTTTGCGTCTTCTGGCGCGATGTGACTGGTCTGGTAGCTGGTCTGCTTAGAGCGGATCAACACTTCGACGTACTTGCGCTTGATGGTCAGCGCCATGTTCACCGGCAGGTAGCCGCATGGAACCCACTTGCCATCCATCAGGATCTCAGCACCACGGCCATTGACCCAGCACTCAACCCACTGAGGCGGGTTACGCTCGGATGCGGGCGGGTGAATGATCACATCCACTGGCTCTTCAGCAAACGACAACGCACTGAAGTACTCGGACTTCAAAGCGGCTTCATCGGCTTCAATGATGCGTTTGCGATCCACTTCATGCGAGGGGTCCATGTCGATGGCTGGCATTTCCCCCACAGGGAAATCTGCGGTGCTCTGTTCGCGCCGTGCTCGGCTTACAGGCCGATTAATTGCTTCTGTCATCTGAGTTCCCAAAGAAAAAGGGCCACCCTGTTAAGAGTGACCCTTGGTTGATGGATTGCTTATCAGGTGCTGACAGGACGATCTGGCAGCGTCATGCAATCCGAGAAGCTGTACGTCAAGCCGGTCACGCCGGAAAGGTTGTTCGTACCGAACACCCAGTTGCCAACAGCGGTCGAGCCAGCCCTCACGACCAGCCAGCCGAATGGGCACAGCGTGTCAGGAATGCCGGGGAACTGCGGCGTCAAGATGAAGTTGCCAGCCACATCCAGTGCCTGCACTTGACCCTGAACAACACGCAAGGTGCTGGCGCCAGAGTCGTAGCAGAAAACAAAGACAGAGCCTTGATTTGCCGCAACAGGCAGGAACGCGGCGCCGGTAGCGGCATCGGTGGTTGGCGTGGCAACGTTGGTTGCAGCGGCGCGGGAATAGGCGCGGCCTTTGATGCAATACAAGGTTGCGCCCGTGGTGCTGAAAGTCGTGGTCGTGCCAGCCGCCAAAGCAGCTTTCACAGTGCACATCGTCAGCGGGACTTGTGAGAGATTGTCCATTTCTGAACTCCTTTACGAAACGAGAACGGTAGGGTCGAATCCGCCAACGGTGTTGACGTAAACGATGTTGGGGACAACGGTTGCATCATCCAAAGGCGTGGTGCCACCGACGAAGTTGCCCGTGCCAGTTGGATTCACCACGATGAAGCCGATACAAGCCTTACCCTGTTGAAACTGCGGGAATGTCACGGCACCAAGTGTTGCGCCCTCGCCACCCATAACAGTGGTCAGGGTGCCTGCACTGTCGATGAAGAAAGCAAAAACGTTGAACTTGGCGTTGGTAACAGTACCCACCAAGGCCGCCATATCGGTGTTGATGGCCTTGGCCACCAAACGACCGTTGACCGTGGCGTAGAAAGCGGCGCCGCCTTTGACGATTGCGCTGCCACCCGCTTTGATTGCGAGGGCTGCGCTAACGACGAGGCGGGTAGAAAGTCGATCACCAATAGCGGAGACGACTTGTTGCACGGCATATCGATCCGAAGCGGATGCGATGCCTTGCACGTACTGGGCGATAGTTCCTAGCATGTTGGTTCCTTTCAGCGGGCCTAAGCCCGCCTCAATTAGTTAGCCAGGTTCTTCACGCCAACGTTGCCGATAGCGATCCAGCCAGGGTTCTCAACCATCACTGCCTTCCACCACATCATGCCGGCGTAGCCTCGTTGACCGAACGGATCGGCCTTCGACTGCTCGCCTGCCTTGAGGTCGGTTGCGATCATGGAGTTCTTGCCACGTACCGCGATCTGGCTCCATGCATCGGCAGCAGTTACGATGAACTGATAAACGTCGATGTTCGCGCCGGTCGTGGAAAGGATGCCGGGGGCATTGGCAATCGCGGCGCCCGCGTCCTGGATGGACGGCAGGTCAGGCGACGTGATGAAGCGAAAGCGCTCGCACTTGCCAATTTCGTTGGGCAACGGCGTACCTGATGCGTACTTTTCCGCTGGCACGAAGTTGGGCAGGTCACGAATGTCCGGCTCCATGTCGGTGTGGCAATACACGGTATAGCCTTCTGCCACTGCGTCGGTGCCGTAGTTCTGCGAAGCAGAAAGCACCTTGTTCACTGGTTTGCCGTGGTTGGCCTGGAGGTTTCGGGCGATGCTACGCAGCATGTTCAGCGTCAAAACACCGTTAACGGTTGCGCGCGTGGTACCCGTGCCGCCAAAGTACTGGTTCGTGGTGGAACGCAATTGACCATAAATGATCATCTCGTTCACCAAGGCCATGCGTTCGCCGGTCTGGATGGCCATTTGCTCGGGGATGTCATCCTCGTACAACATGGCGGTCTTGTCGGTGTAACCGTACAAACAGGAGTACTGCTGCACCACGACAGTCACGTCTTGCGGCGTGATGCTGTCAGGCGTAGGCGTCACGCCTTCCTGAGTCAAGTGGGCCTGCACCATGGCGTTGCCACGATCACCAGTGCCGTTCTGGAAGAAGCGGTTGATGGTGTTTTGGTTCGTGGCGGTAGCGCCATAGGGCAGCCAGCGACGAGCCACGTAGGTATCGCTGTTGTTTGTGGGAAGCGTTTCTTGTCGGCCACCACGGGCCAGCACCTCAACGGGTACTGCGTGGGCGAGTGTTTTACCCTTGAACTTCCCGATTCGGGGCGTGTTCTGGGAATAGGTTGCCATCGTCATTTTTTGTTCCTTTCGTTAACCGCGGACTTGTCGAAAGCCCTGGTCGAATGGGTCTTCCGCCTGCTGCGCTGCTGCTGGAGCTGCGCGGCTGGCTGGGTTGACCGCTGCTTGGAGAACACGCTGACGTTGCGAAGGTTTGGGAGGCGGGGCGGGTGGCTGGTTTTTGTCTCTGACGTAGAGGCGAAGCATTTGGGTTGCATCGCGCACGCTCTCAGAGGCGGCTAAAGCCTTTACGGCGTCAGGCTGTTTTTCCATCCACTTTTTGAAGTTGTCCGTTGACACTTCCTTGCGCCAGTCGCCGTCAACGACTTCATCCAATCTGGAATCAATCAGTTGCACCTGGATCTGATCCAGTCGGCTGGCCTCTGGCGCGGCCTCTTGCTGCTTTGGCTCTGGAAGGGCATCCGCTTGCGGACGGCCTTTGCCCAGTGCTTTTTGCAGCGATGTACGGAGCTTGGTTGCCAAGTCAGAGCCGTAGTCCGCCTCAATCTCGGCGAAGTCTTCGGCAGACAGTTCAACCGCACCCGAATGGGTCATGCGGTCAATTGCCTGCTTTAGCCCGCCAATAGTTCCAAAAGCTTTGTTGAACTGGCTTTGCGTCGCGGCCTTGATTTCGTCAACAGACGAAAGACCTGCGCGAAACTGCTCGTATTCGGCTTTGGTGAGCTGGACAAACTCTGGTGCTGGCTCAGGCGCTGGCGCATCTGCAACTGGCTCTTGAGGCTTGGCTTCTTCCTGTGGTGCGGGAGGCGGTACTACCGTCTCTTGCTCATTGGAAAACCCAGCGTCAAACGCTGCATTTGCTTCCGATTCCTGTTGCTCTACATCTCCTGCCATTCACTTCTCCAACGACAAAAGCCGACTCAAGGTCGGCTGCGCATATCCCTGGCGATCAACGTCAAGGACTCTTGGGTGCCGTCATTTCTGGCGGCGGGTATTCATGCGCCCGGGAAGTTGACTTCCGGGCGGGTTTTGCCGAGCTCAATTAATCGCTTGATCTCGGCAATCTGGCCTCTTAGAAAGGCCGTATCTGCTTCTGTTTTGCCGGGGTCGTCGTTCTGCTTGCGCAGCGCATCCAGTCGTTCTTCAAGGTGCAGAGAAAGCCTGCCCCATTGGCCAGACTGCTTCTCGGATTCGCTGAGTTGAAAACTCATTGGGCGTAAGCCTGACCGTTTTCAGCGCGGCCTGCTGGCTCCATGGGTGGCGTGGCCACTTGTGGAGACGGGTTTGGCTGTTTGGCTTTCCCGGCGGCCAGTGCTGCAGAAGAAAGCTCTTTCTGCGTGGACAACTCCATCGTGGTCTGAGCAAGCTGCGCTTTGACCTCTTCCAGTTTCAAGTTGCGCTTCTCGGCAAACTCCATGGTCTTCATCTGCAGATCGGCCTGCTTCATCTGCCACTCGAAAGCGCGTTGGCGCTCTGCTTCCGCAGCCTTGAATTCAAGCTCTGCCATGTCGGAGCGCTGATTGAGTTCAGCCTTGCCCATCTCGGTACTGGCGCGAATTTGCGCAACCTGCAGCGAACTGTCTGGCGCACCGCCTTGCCCCTGCTCTGATTGCAATTGCATTTGCAAACGCTGCATGGCGCCCTGCTCGCGGATCTGAGCGGCCATGACCACGGGCGGCGGCATAGGCTGGGCCTGTGCTTGCTTTGCCTTTTCTTCCTCGGATAGCTGCGCCTTGCGTGGGTCGATACGCTTTGACTTCATGTACTCCGTAGCCACATCGCCAGGGCTCAAGCCATAGGACGGGTTCAGAGACACATTCAACAAGTTCATCCAGGTGTATTCCTGGATAGCTCTTTCCACCATGGTGATAGAGCCGCGGGCATTTATGCGCCAATCGCCCTTGTCTTCCTGGGGTACATCTGGGTCTAGCAGATACCACTCGTGGAAAAGGTGCACTACTGGCTCTGTGATGTGGTCGTCGAACGAATAGGCGATTGACCGCAGCAGTGTCTTTGCATTGCTGTTTTGCAGTTCGGCTGCACCAAACGTGTCTGGGCTTGTGTTGCCTTGTTGGCCTTGCGTCACCAGCGGGATATTGCTGGCCTCTTCCGCCATCTTGTAGGCAAGCTGAATGATGGACTGCAGCTCAGACGTGATGTTGGGAAAGTTCACAATCGTGAAGGCCTTGGCCACATCGCCTGGCTCTTCACCTGTGTCGTACCAAATCTTGTTGGGCGTCAGCGTCCAATTGCCGTCTGCCGGAACAATCAGGTTGCGTTTAACAATGATCTGCGAACCAGCAGAAAACCCCGCGTTGTTCAGTAATGCCCGGGTCGATGCGTTAAGCATGCGCTGCGGCATGGACACCTGTTCGGCCACGCCCACACCAGCCCAACTGCCAGCCCTGCGACTCCATGGGATGTTGTGGTACCCGTGACGCCCAGAGGTCAATGGGTTGGGGGTGGCGCGGATCACGGTGTCATTCACCATCGTGAAAACCGCGCTGACTTGCTCAACTTCTTCTGGGATGCTGTCAATGCCAACGGCACGAGCCACGGCCAAATCTTGCCGCTTCATTGTCCCGGTGTAGTACCAAATCGTGAAGCTGGTTTCGTCCTGCTTCTTCGTTTCGTGCGGGTTCTTGGCATCGTCAACGTAGCACTTTTCTGGGCCCTCTTTCAGAACCTTGTCGATGCTTTCCGCAATGTAGATAGGGGCGCCCAGTGAGTCGGTCAGCTTTTTAAGGTCGGCAAGCTGGCGGGCAGAGATCGAATCCCGCTCAAAAATACCGCTTGCATCGCAAAGCCTTTCGCCGCAGGCATCAAAGGGGAACACGTTCCATGGGTCGATCCACTTCAATCCAGGGGCGGTCTTTGACTCCACCACCAACGTGGCTTCGTTGCCTTGCATCGAAAACGCATACCCCTCACGCAATGCTGGGAACGGGGCTTTCAGTACACCAACACCAATCCGCGTAGCGTCATGAACGATCTTGCGCATCTCGCCTGGGTAATTTGCCTCTTGCATCCAGTCGTATATCTGCTGCTCTTCCTTCTCGGCAGCCTTTCTCGCCTGCTCCATGCGCTGCTTGGCAATGTCTGCCTTGGACATGGGCTTAGCCTGCTGCGGCATGCCGGGCTGCATTGGCTGCCCTGGTGACGCCAATGGCGCAGGCTGCGCCATGATTGGCTGGCCATCAGCGCCTGCTATCGGCGTGTTGTCTTCTAGCGCATCAACCAGATCAGGAATAGGCGTTGGCTCTAAAGAAAACGCCTTGTCATCAATAGGCAGCATGATCTCGCAGACCATTGCTGCGGCCATGTCCACATAACGTGCCGTCAGCCGGACATACGCAGTGGATCGCATCACATCGCGTGGCGCCTGGTTGTTCGTCACCGGGCCCTGCATTGACGTTGGCTTTGCCCACTTGGCCTTGGCGTAATCCTGACGGTTCTGGTCATCAATACAAAGGTAGGCCTCTTCGCAGGCCATCCAAACGGCCTCAATGCCACTCTCGCGCCGCTGCTTAATAGCCTCGCCACGCTTTTTAGCAAGAGCAATTCCGAGCTCATGCAGGCTCAGCGCATTTTTCTGCTCCCGCTGCCGGTCTTCCTCGTGGAATTCTTCCGGCAGGTCTGGATCGGTCTGGTGCATATTCAATTTACCAACGCACACCAACTTCGAGTTGAAGCCAGATCAATGCAAAGGCGCGCTCTCCGTCTTCGTACTCAATGAACGCAAGCGTCGGCAGCAGAAACCAAGAGCGTCGGGTGTGGCGTGCGTATAAATTCACGGCATCAATTCGTTGCTACGAAATTCGCGTAAGCCAACTGGTCGCGCAAACGGAATCCCAAAAGAGGCCAGATTTCACGCTCAGCGTTCTCGCGGGCGATGCGGCGGCCAATCTCAGCATTAAAGTTCTCAGGACTTGCGCATGCTGAAACGCCGTGCACCGTGTAGCCGTTGCGAAGCTGTAGAACGCATATGGTCAGCAAATTAAGGGGGCTATCGTGAGATACGGGGGGCTGAAAATCGTCAGGAACAACACCAGTAGCGCCATTGATGTACCACTCGCTAACAATTTCGTCCTTCACTGCCTGGGGCGTCACGCGCGGGCCATTGCTGGCCTTGGCTTGGATCTCGAGTTCCGGGCAGTCGGTGGCTTTTGATGCAGCCACAGGTTTGTAAGTGCGTTCGAACACATCGGCTGGCGACCAGCTTATGTAGCCTGCGTGCCGAGCGTCATTTGCCTTTCCGCCGTCCTGATACTCGACTAGGTATCCAGCATCAGACGAGCTCTCGCCGACGGGTGTTTCCCAGCCACGGTATGCGTTGTATTCGCCGCGCGTCATTTGCGTGGCGTGAAGGCGCTTGGTGCCTTCGTAGAGCGTTGGCGTCATGGTGATATCAGGTTGTTGACCCGGCAGCCGGCCGGTACGGACATCTACTGGTACCGAGCAGTGATGAATGTGTTAGCGCCGCCAGCCGTGTAAGTCGGGCCGGTGCTACTGTTCGCGATCTGAATGCCTTTGGAGCAAAACAAGCCATACACCCCAAAGTCGATGTTGAAAGCCGCATTTGCTGCAATCGGAATGCTGACCAATGGCACTTCGGTTGATGCGGCTGCCGTTGCCTTGTCGTGCACCTGCAAGAACTGCGCGGTGGTTGAGTAGCCAGTAATGCCGTACAAATTGCCAAGGCCGGCCTTAACAACCAAGGCATTTGCCAATGCAGCAGTTCGCGCATTCATCGGCGATGTTGCCGGGTTTGCAGATGGCGCAAGGTTTGTTGTCATATGGGACTCGGAGATAAAAAAGCCCGCTCAAGGCGGGCTTTAGTAAGTGTTTTGGGGTTATCCCAGCACGCCCATTCCTGGGACGGTTGACTGGAAATTTGATGCAATACTGGGCAGAGGCTTTTGCTCTTGTGGCCACGGCAATTCAAGACCTGGCTCATCAAGCCTGGCCAAGGCATCTAGCATGTCGTCGGTTCTGCCAACTGGGAAGGCGCTGTATTCTTTCTTTATGAAGTCGTCAACCAAGTCTTTTTCTTGGCCCGTACAGTCCGTGTACAGCAACTTTTCAGGGAGATAAAGGCGCCCGTTCTGAAACCATGGGATCAGCCGACGAATGCGGTTCTCTTTAGAAACGATACCGCCCACCTCGGTGATCTTGAAGCGGTACTGCCTTCGCTCTTGCTCTGCTCGAATGGCCTCAATGTCTGCCTGCAAACCGTACTGCTCATAACGGGTTTCCAGTGGCTTCCATTTGCGATGGAGTGAAAACAAAACATTCGTGCGCTCAGTCAGGTTCAGCCTATCTCGCACTATGTCCAGGACGTAGCAGTTGTTGTCAGCTGCCAAGCCAACCACCCACATGCTGGTGTAGTCGCCCTTGGTCTTTCTCTTGCCACTAGAAGGGTCCACCAAGATGACCTTGTTCATCACTGGAGGTGGGTTGCGGTACTTCTGAATCCAATGCGTCTGAAATTCAGCACCATCGCTGGGCCGTGGCCGCTGTTGAAATAGCGCCGCCCACGTCCTCGGGTTACCTCGAAACTTTTCAAAGTGGTCTTCGCTAAACCACTCCGGCCAAAGCGGCTCTCCAATTTTTCTACCCAGCGGGTCGTCTTCTCTGTCACATATGGCCGGAAGGCAAAGTACGTACCAATCTTGGCCGTCCTGTCCCTTCATAAATCCACTTTGGCCATCCCAACCTTCGGGGAGAATCCCGCCCGAGAGATCGTTTTCGTGCCATCTGGTCTGAATAATGATCGTTACGCCCCCCGGGATAAGGCGGGTTTTCAGATCATCCTCATAGGCCTCGCGGGTCTTCTTGCGCAGCGTCTCACTTTCCGCATCTTCACGACCAGACACAGGGTCGTCAATGATGATGAGCCCAGCGCGATTACCAGTCATGCCAGCCAGCAGCCCGCCCGCCATGTACTCGCTGCCGTTCTCCAAACTCCACTCTTCAACGGACTGGTTGCCGTGCGTCAGCGTGGTGTTAAAGATTGGCTTGTACTTGGAAGACTTGACAATCTGCCTTGTCCTACGACTTTGCTTCCAGGCGATTGCACTAGCGTAGCTGGCAAGAATTACCTTTAGTCCAGGCTTCTTGCCCATTGCGTAGGCCGGAAAGACAACCGATGCATACGTGCTCTTTGCCGATCCTGGAGGCATGAACACCATCAAGTTCTTGATCTCGCCGCTCAGCACCCTTTCCAAGGTATCCAGCAGCAAGATGTGGTGTGCCGCCACAACAGACTCAATCGGCTCAAACAGCCATTCGTCATCGCTATCTGAGGCAGGCTTGCCCGGAACATCTATGGCCTGGGCAAACTCTACCAACCCACCACGAGCAAACCTACGCCGCATTACCTCTGCGGCAGCTTGTTCTGGCGTCACGCCTTCTTTGCTCCTGCCGCGATTGCCAGCAAAGCCTCGTCGCTCATTTCGTGAACGTGCGAAATTGGAGGCAGGTCTTCCGCCCCACCGACTGCAATCTTTTCGCCGTAAACGCGGGGCTTTAGCTTGGATGCCGCCCACTTTCTGGCATCCACGCGCAAACGGTTGCGAGCCACAGCCGTGGCATCAAACACCACTTCGGTCTGGCCATTCCCATCATCATCCCCAGAGCCGTGCTTCTCAGCCTTGACCATGGTGCACTCTTCGTCTGCAATGGCCACGATTTCATCGGCCAACACATCTGCGCGATCTTCCCTCGCGCGCGCGTACATTTCGGCGCGCTTGTTATCAGCGTTGATCCAGTCCAATACAGTCACATAGGCAAAACCGCGCTCTTTGACAAAACCAGCCAAGTGCCCGCCTGAAACTATGTGCTGGCACAAATCTTCAATGGCCGCCATATTCGCGCGGTCAGCCCATTTCCGAAATGGACTGACTTGCTTTTGTGGCTTTTTCTTGGCAGCCGCCATACCTACCTCAAACCGCCAACACCCCAACAATAGCGGCCACTACAGCCACGGGGATCAGTATCCTGTCGATTGCCTTGTTGTCATCTGCACAGCGCGAGTTCTTAACGCGCAGGGATTCATGCAGGACAACGCAGCTTGCAAAGATCAAGAGACAGATGGCGAACATCAGTTGGTTTTTTCTACAAAAACAATGTCGCCACACTTGCCAATAATAGGCTCTGAAATTACGGGGCTATCAAATGGCTCAAGCTTTGGCAAAACGCGAACACTCTCCTCGGCTACAGCAACGACGCTCAGCGGTCGGTACTTCTTGAAAAGTTTTGTTGCTTCGCGGCAATCTGGGTTCTTTGAATTGTGAAGTCTCAATGTGCCGGCTATTGCGCCAATTTTCCTTGGGATATCAAAGGCGCCCAGTTTGTATGCAGTGCCGTGCATGCTTCCCTGGATCTTCTTGATCCTATTGGAAGCTTGTTCGTGTGAATAAATACCTTGATTTATTTCACTTTTGATGGCTACGTCTGCGTATTTCATCACATCACCACAATCCGCGACTCTTCTGGAACCAACGGCACAACCTGCTCCTGGGTCTTCTCCCCCATCATCTGGTCAAGCATCTTGAGGACGATCTGCGCATGTTGGTGCGCTGGGGATTTTGGGTCGAAGCCGCCATCAAAGACGATGGAGAAGTCTAGGGCGCCGTCTTTGTCGGCAAAGACCAGGGTTGCGCGACTCATCGCATCCCACCACGTGTTTGCTTAAACGAACTGGCAAAAGCATCTTCGGAGTCGGCTTCTTCGGCCTTGCCCGAACGTTCGCGGTACATATCCAGAGCCATCGTCAGCGCATCACGGATGTTCTCTGCCGGTTTGTAGCCCGATTTGTCCTCGTCACCCTCAAGACCTTCGGTTTGAGGTGTTGAGTCGTCCTCGATGCCAACAGACAGCATGCCCTGGGCATCCACCCGGATGCATATCTCGTAGCCCGAGTAATCGCCTTCTGCGCCCATTTCGCTTTCTGCGTACTCGGGGCTTTGTTCCATCATTGGGGCTGTTGCCATGTGTATTCCTTGGTTGTTGTCCGATCCGCCCCCGGCTGTCCTGGGTCGGAGCTTTTGCCGGGGGCTTCACGGTGGCCGGGATTTGCCCATCCCAGGCTGGGGCCAGCATGCGGGCAGAAATCCGCTGGAGAACACGGAGCGCCTACGTGATTGCTGGGTTTGCGGCAAACGAAAAAGCCCGCCAGTGTTACCTGCGGGCTTCAAAATTTAGGGCGAGTTGTTCCATCTACATCTACCGCAGTCGCTACAGGCAATGGCCAGGCTGTGGCTGCGGGCATCCGGCAGAACTTCGAGGCGCGAGAGAATCAGCATTCTCTGCGGCCCTCTACCGCAATCATACACGCGCCATTGATTGGCGCAAGCGGTTTTTAATAGATTGGTGCGCCCTATATACGGAGTCATCCATATAGTTGGCCAACCTACGCCCAACCTCCCCGTGCGGCATTCTGTGCTTGCCCGTACCGCCACAAACTTTGCAGGCCTTGGCAGACAGGCGCCCCGTGTCCGGGATTACCTCGAATTTGCGCCCATGGCATGCATGGCAGTTGGGGGCCAACCACCAGCGCAATACGGCCCCGGCAATACGTTGCGCATCATCGGTATTCCATTTGAGTAATTGCAGTGTGAGTTGTTCGCTCACGGCGGGCATGGTCTTGAGGTGCGCCATCAGCAGCTTGGCATTCTGTTTGTTGTGCTCATATGCCAGTTTTTCTGCGGCAACTTTTACGCTTGCTTGGGTTTGCTGGCTGGCAGCCGTCCCAGGCGCCATGGCATCGCGGGCAAAGTCTGCTGGAACAGCGGGGCGCAAATGCTCTGCGCGATCCCACTCTGTATGCAGGCGCAGCAGAGCGGCACCCACCCTGCTCTGGCTCCATCCTGCGGCTATCAGCAAATCAGTGTCGCAGCGCGGGGCCCCGTCTCGGGTTTCACACCGCAAGTCTGAACTTGACGTGGCGGACGTATAGGCTTCTTCAATTGTGCGGCGTTCATCGTTCAGCATGTGTCCCTTTCGTTAATTGCTCATCAGCCGTTGGATCGTCACGTTCAGTGCGTCAGCCTCATCCATCTTGTGGATCGCCCAGGCCCTGCGCTGGCCATGCAGGCCGTTGAGCGCTACTTTTTGCGACGAGCCATGCCGTTGCAAGCTTGCGAGCAATAGATGCCCGCTCCTGCTGCAAGTTGAGCCGGCCGCGGGATGAATGTGACGCCACAAACAGCACAGGCTTTTTTCCTGCTGGCAGCTCGAGCGGCGCTCAAAAATACTGGCCGCTGCTGGAGTGCGCGGGCGGGCGGCATACCTCTTCGAAGCCGGTACAACAAGGTGTTGGCCTTGATGCCAACCTCCGTCGCCCACATTGCGACACTCTGCGTTCTCCCAGCATGGGTAACCAACGAGTTCGTGCGGACGTTGTTCGCCTGCTCTTGTGGCGTTGCCCACCGGCAGTTCCCCGGCTCGTAATCGCCCTGCCCATCCTTGCGGTCGATAGACGACCCTGTTGGCGCATGCCCCATATCGCTTAAGAAGCATTCGAAATCCTCCCACCGCTCACAAACCCTGATGCCTCTATCGAAATAGAGTCGGCGGTCTTTGCCTTTAGCGGCTTCCGAGCATCTGCGACGCATGCCCTGCCAAATCCTGTAAGTGCGCGTCCTTGATTGCCCATGAGTAGTGGTGCGCTCCGTTGTGAATCTCGGAGACGCGCATCCGCAACTTCTGTTTCTGCCAGCCCTAAGAGATGTGCCAGATATTTCCCTGACCTCTCCGCAGTCACATAGACATTTCCAAGCGGCCGTCCCATCGGGCCTATTCGCCGCCCGTTCAACAACAAGCAGCTTTTCAAAACGAACCCCCAACAAGTCTTTCGCGGCCATCGAACAACCTCCTAATGGTTACGTCCAAGGCGTCGAGCTCGTCCATCTTGCGAATCCTCCAGAACGCCTTAGTTCCGTGTATGCCATTGTATCCCCTGTGGCATTCATAACATAATGCTATGCAGGTGTATTGCCGGTGCTGCTTGAAGTGATGGGCCTCGCTTGGGCCCGGCGCGTCGCAGACGCTGCAGGGCAGCTCCTTTACCCGGACTAGGTGGGCCCGCTCTTTGGCGGTAAGCCGGTTCAGCATCCCACCTCCAGCACGACAGCACCGCCCTTGATGACATCTCCACGGCGCAGCGTCAGCGGGTTGAATAGCTGGTCATCCACTCCCAGCGCTTGGCTGATACCGTCAAAATCAGCCTTCATCGCAGCCAGTAGGTTGTCCAAATCGCGGCGGCGGTTGTCGGGTGCGTGGAATGTGATCGACAGGGCCAACGTGCCAGCAGGCGGCACATACCCGGCTTGGCACATAGCCTGTATCGTCAGCAAGCGGGCATCGGCAAGGCGCTTTCCTTTTGCTGCGTTGACAGACCCCCAATGGCGCCCGTTCTTGCGATTTGGCGATAGGCTGGGGTCTGGCCATGGGAGTTTGATGATCATTCTCTGAACCCCTCCAGAATGGTTTCGATCATCGTGATGCGACTTGGCACATCCAGGTGCCGCCACAGCGTCTTGCCCGCATGCTCTGATCGCAGGAACTCCACGGTGTCGTTGTGGAACTGTTCCATAGCCCCCTGCTCCAGCTTTGCATAGCTGATTGACCTGGGCACGGGTATGACGCCACCTTTAGGGCCCGGGTACCAGTCAACGAAAGACGCACCGACTTTCAGCCAAGTGCGAAAGCTCTCGAAGTCCTCGAAGCGCTCTTGGCTCTCAAACACCGCTTGCTCAAGCGCCATATGTTTGCGGTGGTACCAGCCAATGCGCGGCTGCAATGTGGTTATCTCGAGCATTTCCCCTGGCTCAAGCCGCAGGATGTTGTTCCACAGTCGTCGCCACTGTCTGCGCCCACGCTCACCCAGGCCATCGACCACACCAAAAATTACGCGCCGCACCACAGCTTTATCAGCCTCGGTAAGCTGAACAGGGTCATTGCGCACAAGCATGATCTCAGGCATCGCTTGCATCCAGTATTTCAAGGCCAAGACCGCAGGCAAGCTGATGCTCAATGCATGCACCCTTTGACTTTGACCAGCCAGGCAGCATGTAAACCGCATCGCAGCTTGCAAGCTGTGCCACGGCCATCCGCATGTAGCCAAGCCAACTGCGGCAATGTGGCTCCGGGTTTTCTGCGGGGTTTTCGACGTGATGCCCCTGTGCCCGCAGCTTTTCGGCCATGGCATGGAATGCCGGGTAGTTAAATTCTGGCAGCCCAGACATAGGGCCCGCGATGTAGATGCGCCGCATCAATCGTCGTCTCCCACAGCATCAACAGGCTTGAAAACATTGCCACTCAAGCCGCTCAGTAGCTGGCCAAGCGCGTCCGCTTTCTGCTTGTTATCCACCTCAAAAAGGCCAAGGTGCTTGGCCAGCTTCTCAAGCGCCGCGTTTTTGTCTGCAATTTTGAATTTCAGAATCTCACCGACACCGATCATGGCGTTACCCACGCGGGCAACGTCCAAACCTGCAATGGCAGCAGCCGTGTCGTCATCAAGGTTTTTCAAATCGACAAGCGTTCCGTCATCATTGACAAGCTTGCGTATGTCAAAAAATGCAATCCTGGCGATCTCACGCAAAACGGTTACACGGTCAATTACAAAGGCTTTCTCGACCTCTTTCGCAAGCAAAGCCGTCCTAGCCTTTACCAGTGCATTACGCCCCAATGCGCTGGCTTTGTTGTGCACGCTGTCGTCTTTCCACTTCAAAGAAGCCGGATAAGCCAGGCGATAGGCCTCTGCCAAGCTTTTACCCTTGACCACTTCCTGTGCAAACTTCTCTTGCTGCGGCGTCAAGCCGTGCTCATTTCTGGCGCTCATGCAAAGTCCTCCCGCACCACTACTCGAACAAACCCGCCAATTGCCTCTTCTTTGCGAATCGAAAGACTCCAGCGCTTGTCATCCACCTTCAATGCATCGGCCAAACCATCAAGGCCAGACTTCATCCTGGCCAAGCAGTTATCAAGATCGTGGGCTCTGCGGTTGGGCGGCACAAACGTCAGCGAAACGTGTAACTTGTCCGTATTCGCTGGCTTGGCCCCCTGACTCAGAGCCGTCACGTAGCAGGCATGCCGATAGACCTTCTTGGCCCTGGCCAGGCTTGACCAGTGCTGCCGCGCGTTAGGGCTTAGGTTCGATGGTGGCCATGGCAAAGTAAAAATCACAGCAACCCCTCCCATGGCGTTGGCAAAGCCAGAGCTGACGCACTCTTACGCTCCCATGTGCCCGCAGGCTTGATCCTGTGCACCATGGGCCAGCCGTCAGCCTCGCCGCACTTGACTGCAACAGCCACTTCAGCATCACTCAACGGTGTTTCCCCAGGCTCTGGCTGACGGATGCCAATATCCTTTCCCGGCCAGGATTGCCTTGCACCCGCGCTATTGCTGCCAACATTGCTGACGCCTGGGGCTTGCTCGGATGTGCGCTCAGCACAAGACGCACGCAGCAATCGAGGCAGCGCATGTTGTACGCCCCACTCGCGGGCAGTTTTTTGAATGACTCGCAAGCCGTGCATGTCACGCGTCCTCCTTGATTCGCAGGGCTTCACGCGCAAAGCGCAACTGGGTCAGGCACAGCCTGTCTCCGGATTCGTGGCGTGCCATAAGACGCCGTGCCCAGTCTTTGCCGTCGTTCTTTTTGCTGAAATCGACTTTGATCGGCTCTGCCTGGGCTGGCGCTGATAGGCGTGGCAAACCGGCTTCTTCGGCGTAGGTCTTGCGCGGCGTTATGGCATTGCATACCTTTTCCATCTGAGGCAAGTTGGGCGGAAACTTGGGGTCTTCGTCCATCAAGCGCTTTGCTGCCGCCTCTATCACGTCTGGCGCGAATTTTCCAAGCGCCGCATCCCAGACCAGCATGGCAGCCACTACACCTTTGTCTTTGCCCTCGTCGTTCTTTTCGCCGGTCGAATACTTCGACAGGAACACACTGCCGTATGCACCATGCAGAAACACGAACAGCTTGCGCACCGTAGAACATGCCTCGCGCCTTGGGCGGGGCTGGCTTGCAGCCTCGCGGACGGCCTCATGGGCCATGTTGGCAAGATCGTTCACAGGTTGACTCCGTCGTAAATTGCGGCGGCGGCTGCCGCGAAGCGGTTGGTGTTGGCCGGTGCGCCACGCTTTGCACCGCCTTGCCGTTCGGCGTACCACCCGGCGTTAAACCCCTGCCAACCAGCCTCACAGCAGTAGGACAAAGCCACTTCCAACGTGACCCCGGCTTTTTCCGCCTCCCTACGCACTCCTGCCAAGGCGGTGTCGGTCAACGGAGCGCGTTTTTCTTTCCGCAGTCGTTGAAAGTCCTTCCAAACCGACTCTGAAACGTCGTCAGGACGGGCGGCAATGGGCTGGGGGGTGCTGCGCGTGCGCTGCGCTACACCTTCGTCAGAAGGTGTATTTAATGGTTCTTGGTTATTGGTTATTGGTTTATGGTTAGGTGGCGCTTCGTCTTTATTTGCCGATGCTTCGTGCACGTTTCGTGCACGTTTCGTTAACGCTTCGTTGCGCTTTGCCTCACGTTCTTTAGCGATTCGTGCGTTTGTCTCTGACTTTGTGCGGTACTCGGCGATCTCTTCTTCAATGCGTTTCTGCACATATTTATCCCCCTCAAGCGTGAAGAATTTGCGCAAAACAAACTCCACAGCCTCGATTTCGGCGGTAGATGAAGCCCAGGCCCAGTCGATAGCATCGTCTCTCGTGGGGAACTGTTCACGGTCGTAGCACGCATCAATCAAGAGCGTGTACGCTCCGTGCTGAAGCATGGACAAACGTCCTGCTTTTTTTGCGTAATCACCCAGGTTGCGTTTGTAGTAGTGCATCAGCCAGCACCCCGCACCAGCCGATACCTGTTGTACCGAGGGTTACGCGCACCATCTGGCACTACCTCTACGAGCCCAAGGCCACGCAAGTACACAAGTGACCACGACACGGCAGAATGCGGGCGTCCTGTGGCCTTAATGAGTTCAGCGCTTGGTACAAACCGTCCCGGTTGCTGTGCGCCCAAGTACGCCAAAATTGCTTGAGAAGCGCTGCCCTCCCGGATCACGCCAGCCGGATGGGGGTTGTACCGTGGCACCTCAAGCGCCATGGCGGTACGCCCATCAGCTTTACGTTGCAGCTGCGCTGCCATCCACTGCGCCGCGCTCATCCGTGCATCCCCGGACAGTCCTCGGATTGACCAAGCACCTGTTTGCGCACGATGATCCGCGTCATGCCAACAGCTTTTTCAATCGCCTCACCCAGCATCTGCAGAGCCAATTCATTGGCTGGTCTGCCCGCGACATTCGCCAGTGAGCAAAGCGACTCACGCACATCCGCAGGCAACCCCAGCAGGATCGGTGACGTTATCGCCTCCTGCATTAGCAGCCTTGCGTATTCGGCTTTTGGCTTACCAGCTTGCGCCGCCTTGACTACGATCACATCGTGCAAGGCATCGGTCAGTGGCACATCAATGCGGGATTTCAGCTTGCCGTCTTCGTGCGTAATACCGGTGCGGCTGAACATCGCCGAGTTTTCGTCATGCTCTTCAGCCATGGGCAGCCTCTTTGGGTTTGTTGTTGAGTTCTGGCCAGATCAAGTGCCAGTCGTCTGGCCGCAAGTCACGGCGAGTGACGACACTAGATGTAGCTTTTTCTATGGCTACGCACAAAGCCGGGTCGGGTATGGTTCCCCGAGCACGCCAGTTACTGATAACCGGCTGCCCAACATGAATTGCGGCAGCTAGCTTGCCAACGCCGCCGCAGTGATCGATGGCGGTATCAAGGGCAACAAGGTGTGTTTGTTTTTTCACGTTCGTGATATTAAACGTATCACCAACGTGGGTCAACCCCGTGCAACCATCACAGCCGTGAAAACAATTGCTGAAAGACTCAAAGAGTCACGTGAAGAAGCGGGATTGACGCAGCCTGCGCTTGCTCTAAGAGCGGGCGTTTCTCAAGGAACTATTGGCAACATTGAGACTGGATTGCGCAAGAGGCCTCGCGAGTTGCTGTCCATCGCTGCAGCACTGGGGGTAAACGCATCCTGGCTGGAAACTGGAAAAGGCGAAAAAAAGCCGCATCCTCGTGACGAAGTTGCATTCATTCAGGATGGGCTAGTTGGTGATGCAAATTTATCAGACTTGCCTCAATTTCTCAGGAAGGGCGATGTAGAAAACGTCAAGCCTGCCCAAGTTGGCACAAGACGCATACCAGTCATAAGCAGCATCCAGGCCGGGGTTTGGTCGGAAATAGTTGATGGCTTTCAACCCGGCGATGCGGAGGACTGGCTTGTTACCGACATTGATCTTTCGGAAAGTGCATTTGCACTCGATATATGTGGTAACTCCATGGAGCCGGAGTTCAGAGCAGGTGACAGGGTAATTATTGACCCATCAATAACACCGCAACCAGGTGATTTTGTCGCGGCCAAAAACGGCGAGGAAGAGGCCACTTTCAAAAAATACAGGCCCAGGGGTATTGATAGCGCTGGCAATGTGGTCTTTGAGCTTGTCCCGCTGAACGATGACTACCCTACTCTGCGCTCAGACACACAACCAATAAAGATCGTAGGGACCATGGTTGAACATCGTAAGTACCGCAGAAGATGATAGCGAAAGACCAGCAAAACCACACGAAGGAGACAAAATGAAAAAATCTATTTTTATTATTGCCATGCTATTTGCAAACTTGGCTGTTGCCCACTCTGGGAGAACAAACAGCTCTGGCTGTCACAACGATAATCGTACTGGTGGTTATCACTGCCATTGATTGCAGGAACGTTAATTTGCCTCGTCGTAGCAATCAGCGATGGGGACACACTCACGGCCCGCTGTGGCGAAGCGGGCGTTTATAAACAGGTAAAGGTGCGAATCTCTGCGATTGATGCGCCAGAGAAGGCACAGCCATTTGGTAATGTCAGCCGCCAGCATCTTGCATCCCTCTGCTTTAAGCAGGTGGCAACCATCACGCCCGCAAAAAAAGATCGCTATGGCCGCACCGTTGCTGACGTGAGCTGCCAAGGCAAGGAGGTGAGCACCGAGCAAGTACGTGCTGGACTGGCTTGGTACTACGTCAAATACGGCAAGGGGTACGAGCACTTGCGGGGCCTGGAATCTGAGGCCAGGGGTGCAAGGCTGGGGCTTTGGGCCCAAGAGGCTGTGGCGCCTTGGGAGTGGCGCAAGAAATGACTGCCACCTGGAGACGGTTGTGAATTTGAGGGAATGCAGACGGATGCGCGGAACTACTAGTGCCCCATGAAATTCGCAGACGTGGTACTATTTTCTTATGAAGAAGACACTACCAATCATCGACATGACACCCGTCAAACGTGAATCGGTGTCTGCTGTAGAGTTTGCCCGCATCGTTAGAGAGCGGCCACACTTAATTGCCCATTCACGCTTTGAGGCGCCGCGACTAGGGGCTCGAGGGTTTGGACGTTTTGACGTCGAATACACCACGCCGATTTTGCGCAACACACAACCAGCATGACTGGGAAATCGCCCAACGGCAATGGCCAATCTGTCGCCGTTCAGCCACCTTCAGAAGAAACGCTCACTCGCTACCTGACAGTTCAGGAGCAGAGGCTTGCTCTTGAACTAAAGCAGGCGGATATTGCCCTGCGCGAACTGGATCACAATCAGAAGATTGCGGACAAGTCCATTGAGGCGCAGGAGCGCGACCGCAAACATGGGCGAGAAGAAATCTCCAAGCGCTTAAAGAGTTCCCAGCGCTTTGCGATTTTGGTGGTTCTATTGATGCTAGTTTTCGCTGGCTACGCAATACACGCTGGCCAGACATCGCTTGTAATGGACATCATAAAAGTTGTCGTAGCTTTTGCCGGCGGGATGGGATTCCAAGCCTACCGTGACAGACGGCAAGCGGACGACCCATCGGATAGCTGATCAATAAACGCCCTCCCCAACCGCCCCCGGGCGGTTTTTTTACGTCCACAAACACAACGAATCACGTTCGTGTTGACAATAAACTTCACATTCGTGATAATTCAACCCATCGCACCAACAAACCGCGATACCCACCCCGCAAGCGATACGAAGCGGGTCAGCCCGACAGGATGCAGAGGGCGGTGGCAGCTCTAAAGGGCGCAGCGGTTGGTGCGATGGGGCGCTCCATCGAGTGTGGCCCTGCTGGCTCCTTAAAACCGCGAGAGGATGAATTGGCCGCAAGGCCCTGCCCCTGTGCACGCCGGCAGTAGAAAAAGGTGGCGCTCCGTCCGTTGAATTACCGGGTAGCGGGGCGCATGCAAGGAAGCTGGAACCACATCAAGTGGGATATGCCAGCTTTGCCCCCGGGGTCAAAACCGGGGGAGGCAAATCACAGCGCATTCGGTTGAGTGTGCTGTGGTTTGTTCACTGAAATCCTCCGGCTGGGCTGGCAACGTACTGCCGTAAACACCGGATTCCGCGTATGAGTCAGCTAACGACGCGGCGGCCTGCACGGCTGTGACGACGGAAACCGCACCCATGGGCGTGCATAGCGGTGACACCCCGGAAAGACGGGGGCCATCATCGAAGCGGTAGCACAATGTAAATGCCGAGTAATCGGCGCCCAGCAGGGTTGATAGTGCAGATGCCGACGTTGCAAAAGATGCCGGTTTGAATCCGGCCCGCTTCGATGATGGTGAATGCGCAGGCTGATGCGCAAACGAGAAGGCATGCGTTCAGACGGTGGTGGTTCCGCCACCCGCCTGTCGCCAGTGCAGCGCACGTAAAAACGCCCGCATGCCACGGAATGCCGGGATCAGCTCCGGCCACCATCAAAGAGCACGGGAAGCAGTTTGTGTGGGTCTGCCCCGGTTATTGCAAACCACAGGTCTACCCACCCACGGGTGACACCTCGGAGAGACGAGGGCCATCACAAGGTTGGACTGATAAGCCATGAAAGCCAAATGGGGAACGAGTGGGGCACCACTCCCTGCGCGTATGCAGGCAGTCCACCCTTGTGATGGTGAGGGCAATGCTGGGGGTTCCTGGCACCCAACAATGTGAAGCTCAGTACCAGGAACGGCGGAGGTGCACCGAAACCGGGAGGGTCACGATCTGAGTGCGCTGCGGTAAAGGGCAGACGCCATCTTCAATACGGGCGAACGCCAATTTCACAAACCCGGGACGGTGCGTGTTTCCAGGCAAGTAGCCCACCCTACAACTCCCCTGCCCCGCATGCCGGGGCTTTTTTATGGGCATTAAAAATGCAACAAGTGACTGAAAAAGAGTTTTTTGCAGCCATCGGCCCAATGGATGTGCACCCGCGCACAGAGCGTGACCATACGTGCTGGGAGACGCGAAGCCGCATTGTGGTCGGGCGGACAGAGCCAGGCTACTCACAACGGATCCATGGCCGTTACTCGCCAGAAAAACGCTATTGGCTTATTGATAAATAAACACCAGCCCGCCCCTAGCGGGTTTTTTTACGCCCAGGAGGCGCCATGCAAAACGTAAACCCAGTGATCGCTGACGCCATTCGTGGGCATGTCCCGCAGCCGCTACAGCTAACCGAAGCCGAGCGCGTAGCCGTTGATCTGGCCTACCTGCGGCACAGAGACACATCCGAAGCACACCGAGCTCTGTGCTTGCAAAACCAATCTTTCAACCCATGGGAGCCGCGCAAATGAACAAAGAGCAAATCGAGGTTTTGACATGGGTTGCAGCAGTCCTCTTGGCGCTGCTTCTGGGGTCTGCGCCCCTTTGGGATGGGCCAAGCGACATTGAGACGGCACAGGCCGTGGCCGAGGACGTTGCGGACGCGCAAGCGCAAGCGCAGGCTGTGGCGATGGCGGGGGCGAGGAAATGAAAGAGCGGCCAATAAATTGCAAAGCGCACGAAGTTAGGGTGCTACTAGATGGAACAAAGACACAGATGCGGCGGGTGGTGAAGGGCTTAGCACTTGATTGGCTTGAACGCGATGGCTTCATCCCTGAATTTGTAGCACTGCCAGATAACCATATGTGCCCATACGGTCAGCCGGGTGACAGGCTTTGGGTGCGGGAGACATTCGCCAGGATTGACGGCCAGACGCGCCCTTGGATCGAAACAGATTACCGCGCAACCTACACCCACGGCGACCGCCTTGGCGACACGCTGGGCATCAAGAAAAGGTGGACTCCATCTATCCATATGCCCAGGCACGCAAGTCGCATCACGCTGGGAATAACTGGCGTGCGCGTCGAGCGGCTACAGGACATAAGCGAGGCGGATGCTATTGCAGAGGGCGTGCATTCAGTCCGGTGCAACGATCTTGGCACAGAAGTCCCTTACTACAGAAGCCTATACGAACCGCGCGAACTGTACCGAATGCTATGGGAATCCATCAACCCAGCCGATATCCCTTTGCTTGACGACCACGGCAAGAAAGTTGGCATGCAGAAAAACCCGGCCGCATGGGACGCCAACCCGTGGGTTTGGGTCATCAAATTTAAGAGGCTGCCATGAACTGCACAACCGACAAATGCGCCCAGGGCAAGCGCCCATGCCAGACGAATGCGCCGACTGGGACGACGACCCAGATCTGTCATGGGAAACGCTTGTCTGGTTCGTGATCGGGCTTGTGTTTCTCTTTGCAGCCATCGGCCTTGCCGCTGGCGTTATTACTTCACCTGAGTTTTTTACAAAATGAACGCACTTACACACACTGAGAACAATGCCATTGCACCGCGCGGCATGGGATTCGACCTGAGCCCGCAAACCTTTGAACAGGCCATGAAGTTCAGCCAGATGCTGGCCGATTCTGAGCTGGTGCCGAAAGACTTCCGGGGCAAGCCCGGCAACTGCCTCATTGCCATGCAATGGGGGTCGGAGTTGGGATTGAAGCCGCTGCAGGCCCTGTCCAACATCGCCGTGGTCAATGGCCGGGCAGCGCTGTGGGGTGATGCTGTCATTGCCCTGGTGCGCAGCAGCCCCATTTGCGAGTATGTGCAGGAGTCGGACGACGGGCACACAGCGACCTGCCGCGCCAAGCGCAGGGGCGAACCAGAGCAAGTGGTGACGTTCAGCATGGACGACGCCAAGCAGGCCGGGCTGGCGGGCAAGCAGGGCCCATGGTCGCAGTACCCCAAGCGCATGCGCCAGATGCGCGCCCGCGCCTTCGCTTTACGTGATGTGTTCCCCGACGTGCTGCGAGGCATGCCAGTAGCGGAAGAAGTCATGGACACGCCAACAGAACGCCACATGGGTCAAGCCGAACAGGTGCAACGGGCAGCGCCCGAAGTGCCGCCCCTGCCCGCATACCCCGCTGACCAGTTCGCCAAAAACTTGCCCGTCTGGCGTTCCGCAATTGCCGCTGGCAGCTCAACGCCTGATTCCGTGATCGCAAAGGTTCGAACAAAAGGCACGCTCACACAAGAGCAAATTGATGCCATCCGAGCCCCAATCAAACAAGCCGTGACCGACGTGCAGCCCAAGGGCGAGGCCGCCCCGCACAAGTTCACAGCCCAGGACGTTACAGAACGCATCGACAAAGCAGGCGACTTGGACGCGCTGTACATAGCTGGCGACTTGATCGGCGAAGTTGACGACCCAGCCGCACGCGCACAACTGACCGAGCTTTTTGAGCAGCGCAAATTCGTACTTGAGGCGTCTTGAAACACTATCAATTTAATAGCTGTAAGCGCTTATCAAATAAGCGCAAACGGCAAAAACAATCTAAGAAATTATGTATCAAGCTCTTGAAAACGCCCCACAGGGTAGTGTTGCGTGGCACGCAGCCCGCGCTAAGCACTTTTGTGCAAGTGAAGCAGCCGCAGCGCTTGGTTTTTCCAAGTACACCACCCGCGACGAGCTTCTGCGCCAAAAGGCTACAGGCCTGACCGAAGAAGTCAGCCCAGCGAAACAGCGCATATTTGATGCCGGGCATGAAGCCGAAGCACTGGCTAGGCCAATTGCCGAGGGCATAGCTGGAACCGAGTTTTACCCCATAGTGGCCACGCGCGAGGTGGAAGGCATGCCACTGCTGGCCAGCTTTGACGGTATCGACTTTTCAGACAAGTTGATCTGGGAAAACAAGCTTCTGAACCAGTCGCTTGTGCAACAAGTGAAATTTGGATATTTGGAGCCTCACTACTGGGCGCAACTGGAGCACCAGCTTCTGGTTAGTGGAGCATCGCGTGCACTCTTCACCACAAGCGACGGCACGCCTGATGGCACCCACCACCTATGGTACGAATCGTGGCCAGAACGACGTGCAGAGTTGATCGCTGGCTGGAAGCAGTTTGCAGCAGACCTGGCTGCCTGGGTACCGCCCGAAGCCAAACAAGCCCCAGTTGTTGGCAAGACCCCTGACAACCTGCCAGCGCTGCTGATCCAAGTGACCGGCGCAGTGACAGCCAGCAACCTGCCAGAGTACAAGGCCCACGCGCTGGAGGTGTTCAAGGGCATCAACCGCACGCTGTCCACCGACCAGGACTTTGCAACCGCAGAGAGCACGGTGAAGTGGTGTGCCGATGTGGAAAGCCGCTTGGCTGCAGCCAAAGAGCATGCTCTAAGCCAAACAGCCACCATTGACGAATTGTTTAGGACACTCGACGACATCAGCGCCGAAGCCCGCCGCACGCGCCTGGAGCTCGACAAGCTGGTGAAGGCCCGTAAGGAAGAGATCCGGGGCGAGATTGTGGCAAGTGGCATCACGGCGCTGCGTGAACACATCGCCGGGCTGAATGCGGCCATGCCGGTGGCTTACATGCCGCAGGTGCCAGCCGACTTTGCGGGGGCCATCAAGGGCAAGCGCACTGTGGACAGCCTGCGTAGTGCAGTAAATGATGAACTGGCCCGGGCCAAGATCGCAGCCAGCGAGATTGCCAACCGCATCCATGCCAATGTGAAGGCGCTGGAAGCCTGCGGGCTGGTGGTGCACGACGCCGCCGCCCTGGTGCTAAAAGCGCCCGACGACCTGGCCGCGATCATTGCAAACCGAGTGACTGCAGAGCAGCAGCGCCAGGAGGCAGAGCGCGAACGCATCCGCGCCGAGGAACGCGCAGCACAGGCAGCCATTGCCCAGGCGGCGCAGGCTGGCACCCTGGCAACGCCCGTGGCACAAGACCTTGGCGGCTTGGTGCAGGAGAAACATGCCGAGGCCGTGGCCAGTCTGGATACCCAGCAAGTGATTGGCACGGCCCAGCGTGCGGCATCGGCAGTGCCTTTGGCGCGTGGCGCACCGACACTGCGCATCGGCACAATCAAAGAGCGCCTGGGCCACATGACAGTGACTGCAGAAGACCTACGCGCCCTGGGCTTCGAAGCGGCTGGCCGCGAGCGGGCCGCGCCGCTTTACCACGACGACGATTTCCCGGCCATCTGCGAAGCCATCGCCAAGCAGGCAATGGCAGCAAAAGCGCAGTTTCTGCGGGACTTGGCTGTTGTCGCAGCCTGATCCCGTGCCAAACCGCAACCCAAGGCCCGCCATGCGCGGGCCCTTCTCATTCAGGAATCACTATGGCACGCCAATTCACAGCACCCGCAGCTTTCTCAGACAAGCCTTATACCCCCATTGCAATGACGCCAGTGGAAAGCAACCAAGTCAAAGCCATAGGCTACGACGCCAGCACAAAGACCCTGGCAGTGACCTTCACGCGCGGCCCGGGGCACATTTACCACTACCCCAATGTGAGCTCTGAACTGCACGCTGATTTCATGGCATCGGACTCTAAAGGCACTTTCTTCGGCACGCACGTCAAGACGCTGCCGTTTGAGAAATTCCCTGCGTCTACTAAGGCCGAGGGCGAAGAGGCCAAGGCCGCAGCCTAACCATGTGCGCCGAAATCATTGCAGCGGCAAGCACACTGACTTGGCCCGGCGCATTCGCCATTGTTGGCGTGGCGATTGCCGGTGCCATCGTCTTTGTCGCGTTTGTCAGGGCCTGAACACCTACCGCCGATGCTCTGCCAAGACCATCCAGCGCCGGGCAGTTGCCGCATTTCGCAATCAATTTAATAGCAAAGAAACATGAACCAGCAAGAACAAGAGCCTAAATCAAACCCGCAGCAAGAGACGAAGCAATGCCTGGGCTGCGGCGCACGCCATCCAGTCAACCCGGACGGCACGCCAGTGGGCGGCGCCCTGCCTTGTGGGCATTGAGCCCAGCACAAACATCAAACCAACTCCTGCCGCGTGAGGCGGTGGGCAAACTGAAAGGCCGTCATGGCATCCGTTAACAAAGTCATCATCGTCGGGCACTTGGGCCGCGACCCTGAACTTAAGACCTTCCCAAGTGGCGACCAGGTGGCCAACGTCACCATCGCGACTACAGATCGCTGGAAGGATAAAAACACTGGGGAAGAAAAAAGCTCCACCGAATGGCACCGCGTGGTCTTCAATGGTCGCCTGGCTGAAATCGCAGGCCAGTACCTGCGCAAAGGCTCACAGGTGTACGTCGAGGGCAGCTTGCGCACCCGCAAATGGACAGACCAAAGCGGCGTAGAAAAGTACAGCACCGAAATCCGCGCCGACCAAATGCAAATGCTTGGTAAGCGCGAAGGCCAGCAAGGCGGTGGCTATGACGACGCAGGCTATGGCGGCGACCAAGGTGGTTATGACCAAGCACCGCGCCGTACTGCCCCGGCACCCCGTGCAGCCGCTCCTTCTGCACGGCCAGCCCCAGCGCCAAAAAGCGATTCTGGTTTTGATGATTTCAGCGATTCAATCCCGTTCTGAATCCGAAAGCACGCCATGGACACACAAACCGAAATTGAGCGCCTAGCCAAGCAGCGCGACGAGCTCCTTGCTGCACTCAAGCTTGCCCAACGCATGCTAGGTAATGTCAAAAAGCTGCTACCCGGTGGCACGGGAATCGACAAGCAAGGCATGGCCAAGATTGCCGAAGCAATCCGCGAGGCCAAACGCTGATCGCCGAACAACACCACACCAACAGCCCTCCTTGTGAGGGCTTTTTTATTGGGGCACACATGCTATTCGGAAGTGTTTGCAGCGGGATAGAAGCCGCGAGCGTTGCATGGCACCCGCTGGGCTGGCGTGCCGCATGGCTTTCAGAAATTGAGCCGTTCCCGTGTGCAGTACTTGCGCACCACTACCCCGACGTGCCCAACCTTGGCGACATGACCAAGCTGACGAAGCGCATCTTGTCCGGCGAGGTAGAGGCACCCGACGTGTTCTGCGGCGGAACGCCTTGCCAAGCGTTTTCAGTAGCTGGCCTGCGCAAGTCGTTGGACGACGCACGCGGCAACCTTTCACTTACTTTCTGCGAGATCGCCAATGCAATTGACACTATTCGCGCCCAGCGAGGCCAGCAACCCGCCACAATCTTCTGGGAAAACGTGCCCGGCGTCCTCAGTACAGCCGACAACGCATTCGGCTGCTTTTTGGCAGGGCTTGCCGGCGAAGACGGCGCTCTGCAGCCGCCAGGGGGAAGGTGGTCGAACGCTGGTTGTGTGCTTGGCCCCCAAAGAGCAGTCGCGTGGCGCGTCCTCGATGCCCAATATTTCGGAGTGGCCCAACGGCGCCGACGTGTGTTCGTTGTCGCAAGTGCTAGAAACGGGTTCGATCCCGCCCAGGTTCTTTTTGAGTTCGACGGCCTGCGCCGGGATACTGCGCCGAGCCGAGAGGCGCGGGAAGACGTTACCCACGCAACTGCACCATGCCTTACAAGCAGTTGCCGGGGCGTAGAGCGCACCGGTGATACCCGTGGGCAAGACCCCGTGGTGGCAGTTGAAATGATCGCCGCAGGCAACGCCGAGGGCGGCACTGGTCTACCGTTCCTGACTTGCTCAAATATCGGCAAGACCGTTAACAACCAGACGCCGCTGATGGCCTTTGCCAGCACCACGCACACCCTGCGCGGCGAGGGGCTACTGCAGCAAACATGCCCAGCAGGAACGGCGAGGGACGCTGGGACAAACCCAAAAGACCAAATCGGAGGCGGCCATGGCGCGCTGGCGGTAAGAAGATTGCTGCCAGTCGAATGCGAGCGCCTGCAGGGATTTCCTGATTTTTATACGCAAATCCCATGGCGCAAGAAGCCAGCCAGCGACTGCCCAGACGGCCCCCGCTACAAAGCCTTGGGCAACTCATGGGCCGTGCCAGTCGTTAGATGGATAGGCGAACGAATCGAACAACAAACAAGGATCAAGCATGACCGAAGTAACTAACGATGAACTGCACCGGCAGATCCGGGCATATGAGGCAACTGTGCACAACATGCAGCTAAGGCTTGATGAGGCTGTAGCCGAGCGTGATGCGCTGCGACGTGACCTGGAGGCTGTTGGGGCTGGTGGGGTGCAGGCGCTATCACCGAAAAAACCTGCACAAACGCAACACCAACAAGCGGTTGCAGCTATAAATTCAGTAGCGCAAAAGCCAGGGGAAACCATGGTTAGCTGGAAGCTGGCGCCTGTTGACGCAACGGAAGAAATGGTGCGGGCCACTGACTGCGTTAATTTCGCGAACGCAGACACAGACGGAACAATGCACGACGTGTGGCACGCCATGATTGCAGCAGCACCACAGCCTGCTGTAGCAGCAGGCTGGGTGATGGTGCCGATAGAGCCGACTGACGCAATGATCAGAGCGGGGAAGGACGCAGAGAGTAATGATGGTGAAACCCATTTGAGGCCAGCTTGGCGCTACATGCTAAAGGCCGCACCGCCCGCGCCTATTGCCGCAGCAGCGGGGTGGCAGCCGATTGAGACGGCACCGAAGGATGGGCGTCGAATACTGCTTCACCCGGCCATTGAAGTGGCAGACGACTGGTCAAAAGGCCACTGGAATCGCGATCATGAGTGCTGGATTGTGGGCGGGTCTCCATCTGGCGTTGTGCACACAGCGTGGCATCCACTCCCGCCCGCGCCTATTGCTGGAGAGAGCAATGAGTGAATCGCTAAACCAAAACAATTGCAGCACCTGCAATCACAAGCAGTATCCGGGTGGTGGTCACTGCTACATGTTCCGCGCCGCCCCTGCCGAGCCGTGCGCTCACCACACATTCCAGATCGCACACCTCCAAGCCATGACCCACCCCACACCCCCCAATATCGCGGCAGAACTGCCGAAAGCGCTGCGACATGCAGCAGATATAGAGCACTGGGCAAAATGCGACAACGGGCTGCGCGGCACAGAATTGCGTGCCGCAGCCGCCGAACTACGCAGAATCCACGCTTACGCAATGGAGCTTGAGTCGCAGGTGTTTGTAGATTGCATGACGCATGAGCCATCCCCCCAGCGGGAGGCGCAAGAGCCAATAGCGTACTTGTATCACGATGCGAGAACGCCAGCAGATGCACACCCATGGCTGCACTCAACAATGCTTGTTCTTGCCGCAGACAGAAGGCCCGGACTTCGCGGCGAAACCCCGCTTTATGCTGCACCACAGCCAGCAACGGCAGATGCGCAGGAGCCTGCGGCAACAGTGTTCATGATGGAGGCACTGACGCCAGGGGGCGGGGTGAAGTACCACGCAACAATTCATAGACCACTCCCAGCGGGAACCAAGCTCTACACCGCGCCTATCGCCCTAGCTGGCGGCGTGCAGGCAACCAGTGTGGTGATCGACTTCGCCCAGATCGGCAGCGCGGGACCGTTCCCCGTAGTGAATGGCCGCGTTTCGTTGCCAGACGCCACCATGAAGGACTTGGTGCGCATGCTGCGGCCTACGTTCGAGGCGCAGGCCCCGGCAGCGTTGGAGCCTGTGGCGTGGCGCTGGCTTCACGAAGGAAAGCCGGAAGGCAGCGCATGCTTTGCAATGCCTGGGCCAACCATTGATATTCAAGCCAGGGCGGGCGTGACGGGTCACACAGTTCAGTATCTGTATGACAGGCCACAGACCCCATCCGATGGTTTCGACGCCTGCGACATGGCAACCATGGGTGCGCAGCAGTTCCTGGCTGAGCAGGCATCGCAGCCATCAACGGCAGATGCGCGGACTACACAGCCATTAGTCACTGATGGTCAAGGAGTGCTGCGCTTCCAAAAGAACGCGCTTGTCGATGCCCTTTACGAGCATGGTGTCAAAACTGGCCTTGGCTTAAACGAGCTTCACCGCATGGACTTCAGCGACGAAGACCGCCAGCAGTTTGCGCAGTTAATCGGCTACAGCCTTAGCGGCTACGGCACATTGGGATATGTCAGCGATGAGGCGTATGCAGCAGCGGAACGTGCCGCCATGACCGCACAGAAAGGTGGTGCGCGATGGCAGGCCCGATGACCGACGCAGAAAAACTGCGGGCTAGAGACGCCTTTGTTGCCAAGGTTAAAGAGGATGACGCTCACAGGGAGCAATGGTGCAAAACATCATTGAAAGCTCACTGGACAGGCAAGCTAGGTGGGTTTGCAAGTGACGGGGCCAATCGCCGCTGGGATGACTTTCTGAGCGGATGGAAAGCTGCAAAAGCAGAACTGAGAAAGCAAGACGAGGCGCTACAGACGACGCAGAAAGGCGGCGGGGCATGAACGACAGAGTCACACCACAGGGCCAAGCCATGGGCAATAACGCCGCCATGCTTGCAGACCTGGGGCTTGCCCGCCTCGCCAACCAGGGCCTAGACCAGCTTGAAGGCCCAGGGCTTCGCAAGGACATGTGCAAGTCCTGTGCATGCCGGCCCGGCACGGTGCCCAACGGCTGCCTGCAGACGCAGATGGATTTTCTGAAGTCTGTGGTCGAGGGCCAGCCATTCCGCTGTCACGCGCCCATGGACGGCAAGCTGTGTGCGGGCTGGGTACGCGCCCGCGCCGAAGTAGTGGCCAACCCGCTGCCTGAGCAGGCCGTGGCCATGTTGGCCAAGTGGGAATACACGCCACCGGATGAAACAGTCACTCAGAAAGGCGGTGCGTGATGGGCGAATACGCACGGCTGTACACGCTAGAGCATTTTGGCGTGGACATAGGTGACGACGAAAGGCCAAAGCGTCAGAAACTGGAAAAGCCACAGAAGCGCTTTGGCTGCTCTTGTGGGAGGGCCTTCGTAAGCACGCAGTCCCTGTGCCAGCATCAGGCATCTACTGGGCATGCCGCTTCAAAGCGCAGTGCAAATACACAGAAATGGGGCAAATAATGACGCCAAACGACACAGCCCGCTGCCAGGGCCGCATAAGCCACCGCCCAATAGGTCAGGTTGGCGGCATTAAGGTCACCAGCAACGCTGGCCACGTCGAATGTCTGCGCTGCGCCAGGCGCGAGGCACCACCAGCCGACGCCGTGGTGCAGCACATCGACGTGCCGCAGTTTGTGGGTGGCAAGTGCCCGCAGCGGCTGACAAGAATCTACTGAAAGACAACTAAAAATGACCAACTTACCAATCATTACCCTGCAAATTGAGCAGATGAAAAGAACCGTCAGCGCCATGCTATCTGAGCACACAGCCATGCTTGACGAGCAGGTCAACATAGCTTTGGAGCGGGCGTTAGAGCCAGAACAAATCACGCTCGTTATCCGCCGGACAGTTGAGGACGCAGTCAATGCAGCCGTGTCAGAGGAAATACAGAACTTCTTCCGCTACTCAAACCCTGGACGCCAAGCAATACGAGAAGCTGTGCTGGCCCACTTAAATGAGTACTGGGCCGCTCGCGATGACCCAGAAAAGGATCAACAAAATGGACGGTAAACGCGGATGGGGCTGGGCAATACTTCTGGCACCAGTAGCCGCCTGGGCGTGGCTTACGGGCTTGTTTGCCCCAAAGCCGCCACCCCCTCCACCAACATTCAGCCGATGGTCAGACACTCAAATCAACGACTTCATGGAAACCCAAAATGAGCAGACGCAAAAGAAATAGGCGCGACAGGCGCGAACCAGTACCAGTTTTTGATGATTGCCAGCCCCGCTTTTGAGCGGGGTTTGTTTTTTTGGAGCCATATGACTGCAAAAGTTCTAGACCCATGCTGCGGCAGCCGAATGATGTGGTTTGACAAGTCAGATGCAAGAGCCATTTTTGGCGACAAGCGCCGGGAGGTGCTGACTGTGACTGACCGATCACATCGCGCAGACGGCACCCGGACGCTGCGCATTGAGCCCGATGCGCTTATGGACTTCCGGGCTTTGCCCTACCCCGACAACAGTTTCAGGCTTGTGGCATTCGACCCGCCACACATTGAGCGGGCCGGGCCAAAAAGCTGGCTGGCCGCCAAGTACGGAAAGCTGGGCGATAACTGGCGCGAAGATCTCCGCAAGGGTTTTGCTGAGTGTTTTCGCGTGCTAGAGCCAGGCGGCGTGCTGGTGTTTAAGTGGAATGAAACGCACGTGAAGCTGGCAGAGGTGCTGGCTACCACGCCCGCGAGGCCTCTTTTTGGGCAGGTCAGCGGGCGACGGGGAATGACGCACTGGCTGGTGTTTATGAAGCCAGAGCAGTAAAGCTGCGGCAAATCAGAAGCAACAACAAGCCCCGCAAGGGGCGCTCTTATTTCTGGAGGTCAGAATGACTGAATATCTCAGTACTGCCGAACTGCACCAGCTCACCGGCTACGCCAGGGGCGCGGAACAAACGGCGTGGCTAAAGTTTCGCAGCATCCCGCACAAGCAGGACGGCTCACGTGTGATCGTTTCTCGGGTGCATGTGCAATCATGGCTCGAAGGCAAGCCCGTGCTAGCCCGCGCCGGAATGAACGTGGCCGCAATCAGGTAGGAGGGCCTATGGCCAAGATCACGAAGTACCCACGCCTACGCACCAAGGTCTACAAGGGCAAGGGCGGGCAGGCCTATGTGTACTACGTGTACGACATGAGGCCAGAAGGTAAGCCAGACGTGCGCCTGGGCAAAGACTACGCTCGGGCGATTGAGCAATGGGAGCAGTTGCACAACAAGCTGCCCCAGACCATAGGGCGCATTGAAGAAGCATTCACCCGCTTTGAGGAAAAGGAACTGCCCCAGTACGACAGTGCAGAGACGCGCAAGGGCTACGCCAAGAACCTGCGCGCCCTGCGGCCAGTGTTCGGCCAGATGGCTTGGGATGAGGTGGATTTGCCAGCGCTGCGCTTCTACCTGGATCACCGTACAGCCAAGACACAGGGAAACCGGGAAATGTCGCTACTTAGAGTGATATGGGGCAAGGCCCTGCTTTGGGGCATGACGCGCCTTCCATGGCCCGCTGAGGGTGTGAAGGGCTGGAAGAACCCGGAGAAGGCCCGGGAGTTCGAGGTGACGGGCGCCATGTTCGCCGCAGTGTACGCGCAGGCCGACCAGGTACTGCGTGACTGCATGGACATTGCGTCAGCCACTGGCATGCGGATAACCGACGCACGCACCGTGCGCATGCCGGTTGAGGGTGTGATCACCCACCGGGCAAGCAAGACGGGCAAGCCGGTGCGGTTCGTGGTGGCGGAGTCGCCCGTGCTCACGGCGCTCGTGGCCAGGCGCGAGGCAATGCGGGCGCACAGCGTCATGCTGCTGACCACGACCACCGGGCGGCAGGTGTCGCCCACAATGCTGCGTGACCGTTGGGATGATGCTCGTGACCGCGCGGCGCTGGCCGCCGAGAAAGCCGGGGACAAAGAGCTGGGTGCCAGGATTCGGGCCATGTACCTGCGGGATATGCGCTCGCTGGCTGCCGATCTGGCCCAGGATTTAGAGCAGGCGTCCAAACTGCTGCAGCACAGCAGCACGGCGCTGACCGAGAAACACTACAGAACCAGGCGCAGACGCTGCGGGCGGTGAGATAGGAAAAATATGGACAAACTGACACTGCTGATCAACCGCTGCAAATGCGGCGTTCACCTCACAGTGAATGACCATCGCGATGTTTATGAAACGGCTAAGCAGGCGATCCAAAACATGGAATCTTTGGGGCATACCGTGGATGACGACGATGTGCGCGCAAAAATGATTGAGCTCGACACCATCGTTGATCTGCACTTCTACCCAGATACGCCGGTCGGCTTCTACAAAGTCCTGCACTACGACCTCGACATGGCTCTGGATATTGCGCTTGCAGAATTGGGAATTGCGCCTTGAAATCGTAGGCGCAAAAACTCTGCCATCCTGCGAACAAAACGGCAACTTCATGCGCCAAAAATCGCCCCGAAAGCCGCGCCAGTGATGGCTTCTAGTGGGGACTCAAAATCCCCCGCCGCAAGGCGTGCCGGTTCGATTCCGGCCCCGGGCACCATAGCTTCAATGCTACGGTTTTTGAATAAATAGGCGCATCGTTGGCGCGTCTATTGGCGCAAAAACATAAATCAAAGCCCTGCCGCTTCGCGTGGTGGGGCTTTTTTTTCACCGTCAGAAGCACCAAAAAGCGCTCGATCAGTCTCAATCTGACCCCTCAACAAAACTACTTCGGCGTCCCTTCGGACAAGATCCGCTCGGAGGTCTCCGACCACTGCAACCCCCTCGACAAGCTGGCGGTCGAAGGCCGTAAGTCGATCTGCAAGACTGCGGCAGGCAATGGCGTCGGCGTCGGCTTGCGCACGATAAGTGGCACTTCGTCTTTCGGCGTCGATGCGCAGCCGGTCAGCACGAGCAAGGTCAGCGCGAGCCATGGCGTCACGCACAGGCTGGGATGCGGTGAATTCGTCCGAGTTTTTAAGCGTGTCGGCAGCATGTGTCGATTCCTTCGATGCAAGTTGGGTTTCTTCCGTGCGTGCGGCTTCTGAGCGTCCAAGCGCTGCCTGGGCCACGTCCGCTTTCAGCTTTTGGTGCGCTAGCTGCTCAGAATGCAGGCGCAGGGTCTGTACAAGCAGCAGCCCGCTTGCGGCTATGGCGGCTGCCATCCAGCCGTAGGCCCTGAGGTTTGGAAAAATCATGGTGACCCCCTTTTCGTTTTGTCTGTGGTCACATCGTCATAGGTGCTGAAGCCGATGTACGCGCCAACCACCAATCCGACAAAAGCGTAGAAGGCTCCAGCTACTGCACCGAGCTGGGCCGAGTCCGTGTAGAGCAACAGCAGTGGGAAGGCCAGCCCTGCAAGCAGCGACAACCAGGCCATGCGGCGGCGGTTTTTCCAGCGGTCTTTGTCATGCATTTACAAACTCCCGCGCCGCACGGTGAAATTTTGCCCATGTGTGAATATGTGGCCGACCGGGTCTCCAGGTGCGAATGTATAAATCCCAGGCGCCATCAACATCATTAACGGCTGGCAGCTTATTCGGGTCTGTCCACAGCAGCAGCCGGGCAAGGCCTGCGGCCAAAACGTCGTCACTTTCAATTGCATCCCATATTGCCTGGGGATTAAATGCCACCCCCCTAGACGAACACAATTGAAGCAAGTACGGCGCACTGGCTGGATGATTTACACACCCTCTAACGCCACCACCACGCTCAAATTGCCAGAATCCTTTTGCTGGCCCATTACCCATCTGCCGTCTGTGCTCAAAGCGACTTTCTTGCAAGCCTATGGCAAGAAGCATCACCCTGGCATTGGCGCTATCCATATGCCTTGGCAGCAGTAAAAAGGCTGGCTCAATTGCTGTGGAGTTGATTTGATCTAATGTCATAGATTTGAATCTGAAAATAAAAAGCCACCCGAAGGTGGCTAGATAAACTACCCTTTAATGTCAAGGCACGCCGCTGCTAGAGATAGCCTTGTAAGCCGCGACAAAAAGCCCCCAGCCTCCGGCGGCGTATGCCATCCCCAAAACCAGCAAAAGCAAAAACATTTTTCTGATTAATGCTTTGATCCCGCCTAGTACGAACCGCCCCGTGTTTTCTGTAGCCGATTTTTGAAGCCCGGCCATAGCAGCTATCCAGAAGGCCCTGGCGTTCTCTTCGGTCATCGCATACTTGATACCATCCCCCACGGCTTTCGCCATTCGCTTTTCAATCTCATTAAGCGTCTTTTCTGAAAGACGAACCTCTGGCAAGTTCGGGTTACTGTGCTGCACTGGTCTGCCTTTCTTCTATGGGATTTTTGAATTTGTCTTTTATTTGCTGCCTGATAGTCGCGCCATCTGTTTTAATTTCAATTGCTTTTATCGCATCATTCAGCATTTTCATTTGCTTGTCGCGACCTTTATCTATGTTTTTAAGCTTCTCTCTGTCATTAATGGTGGCAACAGCAAGTTTATTTAGCTCTGATATATGTTTTTCAATTTCACCCAGCCGATCTTCCATCTTCAACTCGGGATATTTCTTAAACATTTCTCTCATGGCATTTGAATCGCCTGCTTTATCGGCTGCGCGCAAAGCGGCTTCCGCTTTTTCGATTCTGGCCTTGTTTAGATAGTAACGAGACTTGTTAACCGCCTCTTCATCCACTTCTCCAAACAACCGGCCAACCACTGGCAGCTTGTTTTGCTTGAACTCGTCGCCTTTGATGGCAGCGTCTGTCAAATTGATCGTTTTCTCAATTTCGCGCAGCACACCGCCGCCAACGACCTGGGCAAAATATTGCAGTCTTTCCGGAGATGGGCTGGCCAGCCCTGCCTCATAGTCAGAACCGCCGGTCAGCTTATTGATTAACTTGCTGACCCCCAGGTAGGCTTGGCCAGTCAATGCACGCTGAGTTGATTCGCGGGCGCGGGCAAAGCCCGGGCGCACGTCTGTTTCGCCTCTTGTCTCGCGCTCAATTTGATTGCCGGCGAAGTTTTTGTTGAAGCCGACCTCAATCAATGGGTCAATGATGGTTGGTGAAATGGTTCTAAGGGCGCCATCCGCTGTAAAGATGTTGCCGCCACCCATTGGGTTAAATGCCCCGGCCACCTCCCCTATTGCATCAAACGATCGCTTGCCAATGTCCCTGCCGCCATTAAGGGCCAGCTCAGAAATCACACGCCCAGTGTTGGGTATGACGTGCAGGCCAAGCGGCATTGGAATGGCCAAATACTGCTTATCTTTATTGAAAAGCGGGATGATGAAGGCCCTGGTTTTTACGTACTCAGGTATTTCGTCGTCGTCCAAGCCCGCCATGGCCAGCAGCAAAGGTTGCATTGCCCCCAACACTAAACCACCAGTGATGATCTTTGCGCCGACGGGGCCTCGCAAGGCCTGCAAGGTTCGCGCAGAGCCCTGAACGGATGCATTAAAGAACGCATACAAAGGCCCAAGCTCTCTGCCAGCGCGGCCTTTGCGGTTGAAGTCAACCGTCAACTCCCTAGCCAGCCTTGCGGATTCGGCACGACTTAACCCCTGGTCTAGCGCGTTCTTATAGGCCGACAAACGAACAGCGTTTTCAATCGTAGTGTTGAAACCATCAAGCAGATTTAGAATGGCCGTGGCCACCTTGCCCGGAGTTAGCTTGCCCGCCTTCTCCAGCAGCTTCAACTGGTTCTCTAGTGCCTTTGCTCGATCATTGGCATCCTTGAACATTTCGCGGTACCCAGTCTTGCCGCCATCCTCTTGGAACTGGCGGTAAAGTTTTGCCCACTCACCTTGACCACCAGGATTGGCCAGCTCTTTGGCAATTGCAGGGCCCGCCTTTGTGTACGCATCCAGCAAGACTTGAGCCGATTTTCCGCGCAAGGCGGTACTGGTCAAGTTAACGGCACCACCAAATGTGTCTCTGATGCCGTTCACGATGCCAAACGCTGGGTTGTACTGAGTGTTAACCGAAGCCATCCAGCGTGTGGCCTTGCCAACAATACTCCCCGCCAGGTCCATGCGCGTCAGGCCGTCTAAGTTTTTGAGGCTTTCGGCCATCCGCAAAGCCCTGGGGTTGTCTTGGTTGAACATCAGCACGCGATCCTCGCCGCCAATTTTCACAACCAAGGCCCCTGGCAAGCTCTTGTACATTGGGTTTGGCCTGTCCACCACACGATCAAGAATAGGATCAACGGTGCGAACAGTGGGCACGCCCTGCATGCCGGCCTCGGCAACAACTGGATCAACGCCCATGGCTTTGAGGTCTGCTGCAATTTGAGACGCCTGCATGCCTGGTCTGATCGTTGCCCAAACTTCTGGATTCGGGTTTGTCAGGGCTAGGCCGTACAGCGATAGCGCGGCGCGATTCTTTTCGGCCTTTGTGATAGCGGCCTGCCGCTGCATCATCACGTGGGCCAGAATGTTTGTGACTTGTTTCGTAGAGCCGGTCGCACGCTTGCTATTGCCGCCACGTACAGAGAAGCCACCACCAGTTGGGTGCGGGTTGCCAGACTCAGCTTCATCGCGGAACATGGGGACGTAGTTCTTGTACGCAGCCTCCCATGCCTGGATCACCTCTGGCTTTTCCAGCCCCTCTCTAACCAGCAATTCCCGTGTGCCTTTGGTGATAGCGTCCACTTTAGATGCCAGAAAATCAAGTTTCTTGCGGCGTTCTGCCGGGATGCTGTCAAGGTAATCACGTGCGGCCTGATTGGTCATCAAAACGCCCTGCGTGTTTGTGCCTGCGCCGCCGTCTGGTAGGTCTGGATTGATTCGCGCAATCTGCGCATTACGCTCTTCGGCGCCCCTGGCATGCAAATAATCAGCCAGGTCATTCATGCCGACCCGATTGACGGCCATGGCGGCCAACAATGGTTCTACCTCTGACTCCAAGAACTGCTCGTCACGGTAGGCTACGCGTCCAGAATACAAAGTCTCAGCAAGTCTGGCGTCGAACTTTTCTTCGATCTGGCGCTTTGCCCCAAGGATGGCTTCTTGTGTGCGCTTAAGGTCAATGCGCGAATCCTGGAGCTCGTAGATTAGGCGGTCAATGCGGGATTCATCTGGGATTGACCAGTCTTGAGCATTGCTGAGGCTAAATCGAATGTCTGGACTAGAAGGATCGTAGGTTCCTTGATTCCCGATGGCTGATTTAACTTGACGTGGGTCGAAAACCACCAGATCGCCATTTCCAAGAAACGCACCATCGTGCCCATTCGCCTCCGCATCGCGCAGAGATTTTGCCTGCTTCTCGAGCGAGACTGGAGAACTCAAGTACGCCGGATTCTGAATGGATAAATACACTGGAAGCACATTGGCCCCAGTGGCATACCCGCGCGAACCCTGCATGTAGTAATCAACCTCTGATAGGTCAGGGTGGAAAAATAGCCCTCCACTATCAGGTTCGTTGCCGTACGTGAAGTTCGAACTATCCGAATCCCGCCGCATCACTGAGTAGTCGCGCTGGCGACCGCGATACACCACCAAGGGCCTGCCATCGGCATCCACCACCTTGCTATCGCCAAACCACTTGCGGAAGTTTTCCAGCGCTTCTGGAGTTCTAGCAATAGGCTGGCCGTTGCTGTTGGTAGTTGGCTCTCTAAAGCCTAATTGATCGACAGTGGCCCGCCGCCGATCTCCAGCCTCAACTTCTCCAGCATCGCCATCTGCTCGGCTGTAAAAGATCCGGTCAAGTGGTTCCCTGGCAGCGAGCCCGGCACCATATTCCCGTAGTTGATCCAGTACGCCATTGGATCGCCCGTCTCCAGCTCGTGCTGCTTCGCCCGCTCCACGTGCAAGGGCACGGAAGACAGCGCCGCGCGCCACAGTTCGCCAACCTGCCTCCGCTGCACTAGCCAAGCCTCCTGCCTCGCTTCGTGCTCGGGCGAGTTCCAGTCGCTTAGCCAGCTCTCGCTGGGGGACGATTTCGCCAGTTGCGGTGAGGTAGAAGTTTCCATTTTTCGGGTCGAAAGAAATGGCATTAGAGCCTGGAAAAGCATTATCCAGCGCCGCAACTGATGCCGCAAGCATTCTTTCTAAATTGCCTTCACTGTCTCCATAGACCCAGGTTAAACCAGGCACGCCATTGCCACCGCGCACTTGACTTGGATGCGGAGCCAAGTGATCCGTTGTCCCAAATTTCAAAGCGCTGGAAATCATCTGTTCGAGCCGACGGCGCAGAGCCGTAACGCTCAGGCCAGCGGGATCGCCAATGAAAATCTTTCCAGTGTTATGAGCGTAGGTAGCGGCAATGTTGTAGACCTTTGCGCCGTCGCCTGTTCGCTTCAAGTTCGACACATCAATCCACACATCCCCCACATTGGGCGCATCCTCTGGGTTAACACCTGGACGCTCAGTGATCTGATTGACCACTTCGCCGTTTTCCATGTCGTAGCCATAGACGTTGGGGCCGTACTTACCAGGGGGGCGCTCTGTAATTCTTGCAACACTGCCATCGCCCATGGTCAGCGTGTACATCTTTTCCCCGAACAAATCAGTCTCTCGCACCTGAATAGTTGGGTCGTTGTCCAGAACGATTTCTGCGATGGCCTTGCCATTAGACTTTGGCAGGGCAAACAGCTCGTCTACTTGGCTCAATTCTTTGAGCGCGGTTTTTTCTTCGTTGCTGTATCTAATTTCTTGCTTGGCCACCACCTCGTTTTCAGTCGTGGCTGGCTTAGTCTCCATGACTGCATTGACAATCTGCGCATCGCTGAATTTGCGCATGGACTCGGAAACCACGTCCCGTGCTGCCTGTATGTCGGTCAAGAATGCGTCGGTGCCAAAGGGCCGCATTTTCAACAACAATGTGTTCAAGAACTGGCGGACGGCATTTGCAATTTTCTGGAACGTTGATGGCTCAGCCTTGGCCAAGTCTTCCCAGAACTTGGGATCTGTGAAGTAGTCCCCAACAATGTCGGCATGCAGCTCTTCCTTCCAGTCTGCGGGCATTTCACCGCCCTTGCGCTTTGTAAGAGCCTCCAACTTATCTCGGTATTTGGACTCGCCCTTTATAAGGCTGGATAAACCGCTTGAAAGATTTGCATAAATTTCCGGGCTCTTGGTGCGCATGTGATGCAGAAGCTCATGCCCAAGCACCGCCATGTGGGGTTTTGCAGAGTCTGCATCTAAGAATATGGTGTCGCGCTCATTGGGAGAGTAGGCCCCGTTGAATAATGGCTTACCGTCAAACTGCACGTAAACCACGTCCGTATTGAAGTACCTGCGAGCCATATCCTTAACTGCTGCCATGCGAGCGCCTTTCTTGCTCACTGGTATGGCCACGGCTCGGAATTTCACACTTGGGTAAGCTTGACGCACTGCAGCAAGCAGTGTGTCTGCCCGTCTAACCTGGTTGTCTGACGCCTGCTTGTATTTGGGAGCTACGAAATCGGTCTGACTATTGCCAATAGCTCCGCCATCGTTTGCCTCAAGCAATTCTTCTATTGCTTCTGTCGAGTTGTTGCTACGTCCAGTAGCTTGCATTGATTGAACCGATTGTTCGCTGCGCGATCCAAAATTTCCATTAATTGGGGATCTGGCATCAAATGCTTGCTGTAGCGTTGCCGCACTGAAACTCAAATCGCCTTGACTGGGTTTTGCTTCAAAACCATTACGCGCATCTTGCGTGCTTTGGACAAGTTCTGGCGCAGATGTATAAGGTTTACCCTGATCCACCTGTTGATAGTCCTGAACTTCTAGTGCAGGCTGCGCGTCGGCGGCGGCACCTGGAGAAGCCACAGCTTGCGACACAGTGAATGCAGGCTGCGCGGTATTTGTTTGGTCTGCGACCTGAGAATTGACCGCATCTGCCGCGCTTCCTGTCTGCTGGCTTGGCCCTGCATTCTCAAGAGCCTCAACGCTTGCCACGCCGTCATTTCGTAGATCTGCATTTGTCACATCCTGGGCAAGAACGGCTTGAGCTTGTGCAGCCTCTGCGGGCCCCACAACCACCCCCGACTCTGTTGGCAGCACGCTGACAACACCAGCTTTTTCAAGCTGACGCACGATTACCTCTGTGTCGCCTATAACTTTCAAAGACCCATCGCGCGCCAATTCCACATCTGCAACGGCATCATTGGCAAAAGGTGCGGGAACTGGCGCAGGTTTCTCAATATCAAGCTGCGGCAGTTGTTCAGCTGCATACTGCTGCTCAATCTCAAGAATGCGGTCTGCAATTTCTTGGCTCGATTGAACTGGCACAGACAAGGCCTGCTTTGCAGACTCAATTGCTTGATCGACGGATTCGGCCCGACCAATGCTTTCAATTGCTGCGTTTCTTTGAGCCCTATTAATCTCTGAGTTAACAACCTCGTCTGCTATCTGTTGTGCAACTTCGGCTTGTACGGCGTCTGGCGTGTTGACCCTTGATCTGGCCACGGCGGCGTTGAACCCGCCAGCTGTGCCGCCCATGGTAGTTCCAGACAGGAGCCCCAGAGCGGCGGCGTTACCAACCCCTTCTGTCAGCGGTTTGTCTAAGGCGTAGTTTTGCAAAATCTGCTCTTGCACAGATTGCGGCAACTCTTCAAAGACGCCTTCTGATATTCCTGACGCGGCCACGGCCTTGGCAAAACCCGCTGGGTTCTTGCTTAACTTGCCAGCCGCCAGCATGGTATCAATGTCAGCCACGCCAAGACGCTGTGCGAGCTTGCCTTGTGCAAACTTACCAGCCGCCCCGCCAATCAATGCAGTACCAGTCCCAGTTGCCAAGGCGGCAAATGATTGCTTTGGCGTTGTCAGGCCATCCTCAGTCTGGGACTGAATTTGAGACTGGGCAGAGCCTGCGCTGATCGTGCCCTCGCCCAGCGCTCCAGCAGCCCATGGCGCAAGTTTGGGTGCCATCGTGAGTGCGCCCCTTGCAATAGAAGCCCCGCCAAGCATTTGAGGCAAAGACTCGCCAACAGTGGTTGTAATAACGCTGGGGTTCTCAATGGCCGCTTTGACTGTTGGCAAAAATCCTTCTGCGCTTCTAACCTCTTTATTTGCCTGCTGCTGGGCCTCAGAATAGAGCGAGTCCAAGTACTTCTGAGCATCGTCAAATCGAACGCCTGCCGACTCTAAGGCCTTGCTGATTTGGCCCGTCTTTGGCATTTCAATTTCGCCCGATTGCACAGACTGCATGACGGCTTTAGCCCAGTAGTTGGGCGTAGCCATCTGCGCCAGGTCAGCGATCCCAGCAATTGATTGAGGCAGCCCAACAGCGCCCTTGCCAGCGACTACAAGCGCATCCTTGCCAACATCGGCCCAGGTTCTTTCTGGCGCCGCAGCTTTTTTTGCTTTTGGGACTTCACCCACAGAAACAGGTGATGGCATGTAACCCGGATTCATGGGGTCAGTTGCCGCGTCCATTTCTGCTATCTTTTGCGCTCGTGTTTTTGTCAGTTCGACTGATGTAGGAGTCGATGGCGCAATTGAATCTGCTTGATTGGATGATTTGCCAGATGAAAGCAAATGCCCAATAACCTCAGAAGGCGAATATCCAGACTTCAAAGCAGCGTCAGTATCAAAGCTGGACTGCTGGCCAAGATACTGAGCGATCTCAGCATCCGAGTAGCCCGCCTTGCGGGCGCCTTCAATGTCAAATGCCATTGGCTGCTTCATTTTTGGAACGCTGATAGTGGTGGGCGTGGTTGTGCGGGGGCTGGCTGCGTCATTGCGGCGTCATTCTGCCCCCCGGGCACGCTGCCATCTGATGCGCCAGATGAGAGCAATCTTCCGTACAAAGAACGCTCCTCTTGATACGCCTTGATTTGAGATTGAAGTTCTTGCAGTTCTTGATATTCCCGCGAACCCGGCTCTGCAATTGAATAAAGCGCGCTCTTGCGCAAAGTGCTCAATGATTTCTGGGCGTCTTTGAGGCGCTGACCTGTGTCGTTAAACAAGCTGGTGTAACGCAGGCGCTCTTCGCGGGAAAGGGTGTTGTTTGCCCTTGCATCGGCGAGGCGATCGCGCGCCTCCAGGTAGCGCTGCTGACGGACATCGCGGGCCTCCTCCTGGATGGCCAGCCGTGCATCCCTGCGATCTTCGCGTTCACGTTCGCGCTGCGCCTTGGTTTCAGACCCGCTAAACAGAACCTTCCCAGAGCGGTCAATCACCGTCGCACCATCCGGAATAGTGATCGTCTTTTCATTAA
>JACCDW011302228.1_pt1 | contig 46507 bp, 33 predicted proteins | sample 7449781 | NCBI WGS metagenome assembly JACCDW01 (sample SAMN15323449, study PRJNA562643) | freshwater metagenome | isolation source: river surface water | place: USA:Blue River Watershed | collected 2017-08-18
ATTTTACACCATTATATTTTCCTATTAAACTACAACATTCTATTAATAATAGTGAACATGTAATATTAAGTAATTATTTCTATAATATTATTAGACAACAGAGATTCTACCCATTTATTGAAATTCCTACACATTATATAATATTCTATGCATTACCTAATGATAATAAGGAGTTCATTCTATATTGTATACGATATAATACATCAACACATATAATTGAATATATGATGGATTGTAGACGCACTTATATGTCACTTGAACAATTAAAAATAATGTCTACTCTTAGAACAAATAGATTTAAAACCACATTATGTGGCTGTGATAAATGTTTTAATAGATTGCATATTTAATCTTCTTCATCGTCCTCAGTTATTATTCTAACATGTCTATATACCTTCTTTTTGCCTTCTGCCTCTCCAAATTCTTCATCCATTTTTTTCTGAAATTCTGATTGATTCAGTTTCGGTCCATTACTATTATGAGAATGCCATTGAGTATACAGACGCCATACTTCCATAAATGATGCTTCACAATCATCCTTAACAACAGACAAATGTGCAGTACGAAACTTGGCGAATACATCAAATGTCTCCTTATATTTTTGTGATTCATTCAATACAATATCTGGAATTGGTGATAAACCCGTCTTCATATATTCATGCTCATATACATATACTAGACGAGCAAAGAATGCCTCACGCCAACGACGCAGTTTAATATCTAGATAGTCATCACGTGGATAAATATTCTTCTTTGGGTCAATATCAGCCGAATCTGGTTCTACGAATTTACTTACAAATGGTACAACACGAATACGACGCCATGTACCACGATCCATTGAATGGATTGGTGGCAATTTATTACACATCATAAAGAGTTTACCAGAAATCTTGAAACGCTGTTGGTCTTCAAATAGACCACGTGCTTCTACAATATCTTCTCCTGAAAACTGCTTCATACGTGATGTATTTAGTGGTTCACGCTCATCTGGTTCCTGTAGATAAATGAATCTCTTATTACGAATTGATACAATATCTGGATTCGCCGCACCTGATTCTGGTCTCTTTCGTGTTAGAGCAGTTGCTTGTAGAGATGATACATAATCACCCAATACCATTCTCATTAATTCTACCAATTTAGACTTACCATTACCACCTACACCTGTCCATGTATAGTAACATTGTTCCTTATTTGCACCTTCTAGACATGATGCCAATAGACGCCACATATATTCACGTAGACCTTTATCAGGAAATACTTTACTCATAAAATCATCGATTTCTGCATTAGAAGGGTCTTCATCTGCTGTTTCTGGTGTATATACAACATATTCAATCGCATCAAATTCTGGCATTGAACGACCTGCAAGATTACTTACATAATCATCAGGGCGTCCAGGTCGAAAGTTGACTGTATAAATTGTTTCACCTGCTGCATTTTTACGACCAGAATCTGCACGCAAATCTAGTACTCCATTTGAACATCCAATCAAATAAGGATTCATATTCAATTTAGCTGAGAACTCCTCTTCATAGAAGATTGCCCCTGCCTCCTTCATAATGGAATCCTTGAATCCTGCATTATATAGATTCTGTTCAATCTTCAAGAACTTCTTCATTTTCGCCTCTGCTGCTGTCTTTGCAACATCATCCTTCATCTCAGATTCATACAACATCCTACGTGCACGCACCTTTGCCTTATCCACCAATGCTGTAACATCTGTACTAATCTTCCTGCGCAAATCCATTCCCTGTGGAATCCTGCGCCATACAATACTGTCAAATTCATACCATTCAGTTGTTTTATTATTAATAGATGCCTTATAACGGTCCCAGAACATACGATACAGTACACGAGCAAGATGTGTATGTGTTGCATCTACATCACGGTCAATAAAGGATACAATATCATTATCAAGTAGTTCCTTATAGTGTTCAGGATTATCTTGTTTTGCCCACAAATGCAGTGAACCCAGTTTTAATTTACGAGATTCATTATAAGAACGTTTCCAATTCGTGCGCCAGTCATCACGTAGTTTATAAATATCATTACCAGTATATTTTGGAGATTTGCGACTGAATTCCATCCATACATCAAACATCTCATCACTAGAATCAATATTGTGTAGACACCATCCAACTTCAATCCATGTACTATATGAATCTGCACGTTCAGCTGCCAAACATTCAAGAGCCAATTGTTTTGCCAATTTAATTTCATCGGATGTAAATCCTGTAGCCATCCATGTTGGATATGATGCTTCAATAATATCGGTTGATGCAATGGATGGTTGAGGTTTCGATTTACGACTTGTACTGCTTTTTGCAGAACGTGCATCATCAACTGTTTGATTATCCTCCAAATCGATATTATCTACTGCATCATCACCTGCACCTGCACTCAATGTAGGAGATTGTACTGCACCACTACCACCACATACCTTACTTTTAATACGACTCCATACATCCATCATATCATCTTTAACTGGAATATCATCAGTATCAATATTATAACGAATAGTAAGAAGTTCCATTAGTTCACGAGTATTATAGTTCTTTGGAGATTCTTCTTTGAAATCATCATTATCTGGATTATATGCTAGAACTGTATGGAGTTTATATGCAGGAATATCAGGCTTAGATTCACCATAGAAGAACCATCCATTCTTTTTTAGAACTGATTCATCATATACATCTGCTTCTTGATTTGTATATTCTGTTCCATCAAATGACGTATTAACTGCATGCATATCAAGCATTGAATAACGAAGAATCTGTTGATGTTCAGAATGCAGTACAATATCAGGACATTCAATATGAATACCATCTTTAATTACTTTTTTACCTTGACCAGATTTCTTTTCATAGGGTAGTGGTCTCAAACATACAAAGAATCGTAGTTCTTCATATATAGATACATCATAGAATGTTTTAATAACATCTACATACATTCGAATAAATTGTTTAATGTGGTCATCATCAAAACGTCGTGTAATTGCTCCAACAGGGTCATATTTGAAATCCAAATCAATTAGTAGTGGAGAATATCCATCTGTTCTACGCTGTTCAATAAAATTCTGTGGACGACCTTTTTGTTGAAATAGATAATCATGTAGTAAATCAAGAAACTTTGAATAATCTGCATCTTGAACCATCCATCGACCCTTTACTTCACCCATACCAGTGAATGAACATGGTTTTCCACGTTCTGCTGTTCTTGTTAGAAGAAACTCACGTAGTTGATGTGCACGAAATGCAGATTCTAAAACAGGCATTTTAATTGATGCCTATTATAAAATTTTAATAGTAATGGATAATCTATATTTACTCTTGGTTGATATATGATATCAAATTTTTATATTTTATACAATCTACATAAAAATTTGACAAAATACTTTAAATGAAAGCTGCTTATAGATTCATATAATATAATAGATAAATAACAATGAAATTTTGTCCTGATTGCAGATATTATCTATATTTGCAAATTAATCCAGAAAATAATGTCATGATGCGTCATTGTCGCAATTGTGGATACAAAGAGGAAGAAAAAGGTGGTATTGTATTTGAAACAAATCTACAAGAGAAATCTAGTGAAGGATATAAACTACTACTAAATGAATTTACTCGTCAAGACCCGACATTGCCTCATGTTAATAATATTAAATGTGTAAATCAATCTTGTAAATCTCGTACAGATAATGTTGAATCAGATATTATTTACATGAAATATGATGCAAAGAACATGAAATATATCTATATATGTAATGTATGTGGTGAACAATGGAAATCGCAAACATAAATGTCCGCAATTTGGGTGTTAAATCGCAAATATAAATGCACGCAATTTGGGGGTTAAATCACACACATAAATGTCCGCAAAACATAATATTTACAATTTGTAATGAATACATATTGTAAATATGTAACTAAAATAATTTTTGTTGGTGATTCATGTATTGGAAAAACAGCAATATGTGATTATTTAACTAACAATATGCATACTAAGACATATGAAAAAACAATTTGTGTAAATTATATAACATATAATACAGCACCAAATCATCAATTATTAATATGGGATATAGCAGGTGATATTAATTATCTATCCTTCACAAAACAATATTTTAATGGTTCAGATGTAATTTGTATATTCTTCAATTCTGAAAAATCATTTCAATCAATTGATTTTTGGCATCAATCTATTATAGATAATACAAATACACATCCTATAATTTTTATTGTTAATATACAATTTAATAAAAATAATATACTAGCTAATTCAGATATTGCAAAGAAAAAAGCGGTAACTATGGGAGCATTCTATTATGAATTAAATAAATCAAATATATATGACTTATTTGATATAATTGCATTTTCATTTAATACACATCTATAGCCTATGATAGTCCCTGTTTTCAATAGGACAATGAAGTAACTAAATCAGGATAATATTCAGATAATATTGTTAATAAATATTTTGGGTCGCATGAAGGCGCTTCAAACTTTGCACCAGCAATAATATCATATATATTATCAATCTTCTCAGGATTCTGTGAACGTAGATATGAACAATAATCTATATCATTCGTCTTCATATGTATACAACTTTCAATAATATTTACAAGTCTAGGGGAACATGTATTGCGAACATTATCAATTATATAAAAAAACGAAAGTAATTGAAATAGATCACGACCTTTTTTAGGACAACCATCATCTTCATTAAAGAAATCATCACTCGATAAAATAGCAGGCATCACAGGTGGTGGCGGTAATCCTATACATGCAAATCCAAAATCCACAATATTAATTCTCTTTTCAGCAAATATCCTCCATTGTGCTGTATTAATATATTTCTCGTCACTAATATTTTTTGTTATTAATATGTTATTACCTTTCATATCACGATGATTCAAACATAGATTGGATTCAAGACATTGTACAAATATTGCAACTTGTGCTAAAATAGACACTACTAGTTTATCCAATTTTTCAGAATCAGTTTCCCTATTTAATACATCAGATACCTTCTCTACATTACGTAGCGCTTCCATTGTAAATGATATACTGCCACCTGGTAAACGATATATATCAGTAACTTTTGCAACTGCATTATGAAATCCCTCCTTTTCTAAAGATGTATATGCAATATGTTGAAGACATGCTTCCAGAAAAAGAGAATGATGTTGTCTCTTACTTCTTTTTCTCACAATTGTTTCATGCTTTTGCTGTCTATTACCAGATGCATCAACAGTTGTTTCATATACTTCAATATATTCTACATAACCATATGTTCCCTTTGATAATATCGGGCCTATATAAAAACGTCTTGTAGAAGTTTCATCTATGCGCTGCAATGTAATCTCTTCAATATGTGTATAGGGTTCTTGAACACGTTCATTCACATATTTTGACCTTGGTATTGCATCTCTCTGAATATATATAATTTCTTCAATTGGTCCATTATAATAAATTCCAAATTCTTCTAGATTTATTGTTGTCATTTGATGTGAGGACTACTTATTGTATACATATTTATCTAACCATGCTTTTAAAATATATTCAGCTTTTGTTATTGGTGGTGAATTATTATAATATAAATTTGTCCACATATATGCCATCATTTCATTTGGATGTTCAAATGCTGACTGTGATATTTTATCGCCAAAAAACTGTTTCAACTCCTGCGGCATAATTACTGTCGTCTCACCTGTTTTCAAATTATAATATGTCATTCGAATATCTGTCAGTTTTGCTGCGTCCTTCCTTAAAAATCTCGGTCTTACTAACCATAAACTACTATTTACATTAATTGTATATACCTCCATTGCATCTGGATTTATCCTATCTCCTTCTATCGGCTCTATTGACGATTTAATATAATTCCAGCCATATGCATAAAAACTATCAATATCAACTGGATGTTCTCTTTGATATATATGTACTAATTCATGAAATATAATCTCTTCACGCTGCTCTTCAGATTGTTTTAATATATTTTCTGGTAGACATATAATATTATTTGCTCTTGTATGTGGTAATCCATTATCTGCAGATTCTTCTAAAATTATAATAAATGCTTTCTTAATTGGAGGTAATTTATCACCTATTTTTATTATACTATGTTTTAACACAATTGAATATTTATTAAATTTATCTTCTGATAATTGTAGGGGGTTATATATTGATTTTTGCCGTGCATACATATTTGTATGAGATTGATTAATATTTTCCAAATAATTATCGATACTTTCAGCTATTCTAAGCTCTTTTACTGCATTATTATAATCTAATAAAAATATATTATTAGAAAGAAGCATTTTTATTACATTATGATATAATTACTTCTTTACTTTCGCATCAGTTTGCACTTGCGCCTTCTTTCTAGCTGTCTGCCTTGTTTTAACTAGAGCTGCATCTAAATCACGTGTACTAAAGTAACTCAATATACTTGATTGTTTAATATTTTGCTGCTGATTCTCCAGACTATTATTACTTGCAACTTTCTTCATTGTTGGTCCATCACTACTTTTAACCGTTGGTGCAAACCCAAAATGTTTTGTAATAAATGCCCTCTGTTGTTCAGCCGAACATTTCTGCAATGCTTCTCGGAATAACAAATCACCTGCAATTGATTCACGTACAGTCATCTTTTTATCATCCGTTAATTCCTTGTACTCCTTTGGCAACATAGACCGTTTGAAATCTGACATGTTATCCAATAGAATTGCAAACATCTGTGCAATAGGATTCGTCAATTGACGATGTATATAATATTCATAATCTGGTTTCAAATTATTATCACGAATATATTGAGGATGTTCTATTCTGTCTCCCTGAAGTTTTGATGCCTGTTGTCCTGCTTCAGGCATCACATAAATATATGGAATTCTGTCACCAGATGCAGGTGCATTACCTGGGTCACGCGCAGTCATTCTATCCGCCAATGCCTTATGTGCAATACGTGTAGGGTCTGCATAATCTGCACGCAGTGATTTAGTTATTGTTAGTGGCCCAAAACCATATTTGCCCTTTACTAAATCCATACATCCCTGCTTCACGATTTCTTGTGCTCCATTAACATCCTGTTCATCCAATACTTTTCTCATTGCTGCACCATAAATCATCTTAACAATTGGAGCATTATCTCTGCGTTTCAATGCAATACCCATATATTTGTATACGAAATCATCTGGATTCGATTCATACATACGACCTGCATAACGTTTCTTTGAAAACATTAGAAGTGGATCAAATACTTTATCAAATTCAAAATCATGTGGGGGTTTTAGTGCCTGTGTCACCAAATGACCTGCCTCTTCTGTTAGCGCTATTACTGCTTCACGTGCAGCACGGCCTTCTAGGGGGGCTCCTGTATGGGGGTCCCTTGGAGAGAAAGTTACAAAGAGGGAGTCCGTGTCTCCATACACTACCTTTGCCCTTGAAAATTCACCCGAACCATAGAATTCTTCAATTACCTCTTTTGCGAACATAATCTGCTTTCGTCCATAACTTGTAACAGAGGCTGCCAAATGCTGTAGACGAATCTTAAATGTACGAGAACCTAGCTGACCATATAATGAATTTGCTGTAATCTTGTATGCATTCTGTTCTGTGTCTAGCAGAGCTGCACGCAATGGATCCGTCTCCTTCGCCGCCTCATTACGCTTCGCCTTTCTTGCAGCCAATAGTTGCTGAATAATCTGCGGCACAGTTCCTTTTGAATTATCCGCAGGCTGCGCATATCTACAAATACGACGACCAACAGCAATCTTCTGCGGATTCTTCCTCTTATCTTTTGGGTCTGGACGCAGCAAATCAAACTCTATATCTGTATACCTACAAATATCCGCAGGCAATCCATCATATTCATCTGAACCCCATGCTACCTCTATCAAACGACCATCAAATGTATAGTCTTTCACCCAAACTATCATATCATGACTAATGTTTTCTGACACAATCGTGGAAGGATATAGCGATGCAAAATCCGCTACTCCTACTGGTGTTTTATGTAGACCAATATCAGGGTCCAATACAATTGCACCTTCATAACTATCCTCCTGCTTCACTTCATCTCCATCTTCATTTGTTGAGAAGTTTGATGGAGATGGCATTACAATAATAACTTGATTTCTTATTGCCGCTTCCTTGAACATGAGTGATTCGATTTTGATGCCTTGACCACGTGTAAAGATATATCCAATTGGTACTGAACAAACATTACTCATAGCCATGGAATTTGTAAATACATCCAGCTTTTTATAGAGCTCCATTACTAGGTCACAATCTTGAACGCAATATTTCGCCACCTTTGCACGGTCTTCATCCGTTCCCTCATGACATCTAAATATATCCTGGGGCGGTAAATCATCCTTTACAATTGCCCACTTCTCTGCATCATCCAAATCCGCCAAGAATGTAATACGCTCTTCTGAATCTAGTACTGCCTCCTTACCTGCTATCTTCAATCTAATACTCTTACCTTCTACATTCATCACTTCCATTTTCTCTGTAACTGGCTCTCCATTCTCATCCAATAATACAATAGCACGTCCAGGCCGCGCATCACCAATACCACCCTTCACTTGCAATACCAACTCCTCTGGATGTTCATTTAATACCTCTACTGATTGAATCTTACCTGACATGTAATGACCTGTTACAAAATCAAGTTTATATGATGGCAGAGCAGCAATACGACGAATATAATGCAATAAATCTACCTGTAGACGTCCCTCTGTAGTCCACATATACAGGAAATTATCACCAAGAGCTGAAGAACTCAGCCGCTGTTCCTTCAACTTCAACTCTGAACCAAATTCTATTAGGCGATTCATACCTTGAATTTCATCCGCTACTGTAATTCCTAAATCAATTGCACGGTCCCATACATATCGTTCATCAAAACCAAAGATATTATATCCAATCAGAATATCTGGATCAATATCTACCATCCATTTACACCAATCCAAAATCAATTCTCTTTCATTCTTTGATACATGTAGAATTGCACCCTCCACTGGACCACAAGATGGCTGTACAAATATATGACGCTCCATTGCGCCATTTACACCAGTTACAAGCGTTGTACCAATTTGAATAATAGGGTCTGCTTGTAGTGGCATTGTTTGTCCTAGTGTTGAATTAAATAGTTTTGTAATTCCTTCTAGCGCCTCCTCATTACGTGCAGCTGAACCTGCACCACGCCTCTCTTTTGCATCATCTGCCAAATATAGTTCCAATTCATTCTTCAAATTCCTACAACGCTTCTCCACTAGTTCCCTTTTTGGTAGTGGATTCCTTGTTGGTAGTGGTTTATCACCATAGAACTTTCCAATAAGATGTTCAATTGCAGCATCAACATTTTCTGCAGTAAATTGCTGATAAATATTCTTTGCAACCTTGGAATAATCCTTCTTTGCCACAGGGAAATCACCTGTAGATGAATAGGTTTCTATATCCCATGATGCAACTTTGAATGCACCTGTTGGCGCTGGTGGATTTGATACAGGAGATACATCCTCCCATTCTACATCCGCCAAAATCATATTATTTTCCTCAGATGTAACATATTCATCTGGTATAGACATCCATCCGCATGGTTGTAGATTGCGTTCATGTATAAATCGCAGCATTGGATCCAAATTGGCTTCATATATTTCAGGAGGTTGTGAACCCCATGGACCTTTCAATTGACTACGTGTTTCTGGGCGACCATATTTATTAATAAATGCATTCTTAATTTGTCTGAATACTTCTAGTGATGGTGTATCAATCTTAATAAATGGAAAGGACTTGTTAGCTGTATATCCATAGAATAGTTTCTTTTCACAATATTGAATACTCAAGAATTTGAGTGGAACTGATTTACAATAGAATGATAGATAATCTTTCAGATATTGAATGAATCTCCCCTTATTTTTCTTGGCAGATTCAGTATCACCTGGTATACGAATGTAGAAGTATGGACGAAAACCCTGTACATCAACACGGATTGTTTTACCATCAGATGTTTTACCAAATAGATGTATTAGGAATTCGCGCTGTTCGATATTTTCTACTTTTTTTTCTGTAGCTGATTCATCATATTCATCAATGTCTGAATATTTGACTTCACGTTGACCATCATTTTCACGTGTGATTATTTGGTCACGCGTCAAAATGTCTAAGCAATGGAAAACTATAGTCATTCTCTATATGCCCATAAATTACTTATTAATATATATAACATCTTTATACATTTGTAAAATATCAAATTTTTAATATATTGGGTGCGCAACAATTCTAATATCCACCTCTTAATCTACGTAGTGTATTTCTTCTACCACCACGTTGACCCTCCATTCTTGTCTGCTCCACGGAAAATTGCTCTGGATTATATCCTAAACTTTGCACAAAATCCTCATCCGATTTTGGTAAATTTACTATATTACTCTTTATACCAATTGAATTATTCATTGTAGAAGCAGAATTCTTCATTGGAGCCGATGAATTCTTCATTATAACAGGCTCCATTGTTTCCTCAATATCAATGTCCATTGGATATGGAGTTGCAGTTCTATTAGCAATGGTCACTTTGGCTGATGGTTCGTCAACAGTGCTATTAATATAGTCATTTATCATATCATCCATTGAGGCATTATTCAGGGGCCTCGCATTAACAGCTTTTGATACAGTATTATTTGCCACAGACATTACAGCTGAACCATTCGCAGCCAGTGTCTTCATTGCAGTCTTTTCACGATAATTTGGTATATTAACAGTATCTCCGGTTGTACCACTAACAGCAATTACTGTCGGATATCCTTCTATTGTTGTACGTGATGGTATTGATGTCTTGGATAATACTTTTTCATTTAATGCAACCATATTTACATTCTTTCCTCGTGAACCTGTAATATCCTTCCAGACAGGTTTATAATCATGACAGTGAGGACACCAGTCAGCATATACAAATACAATTGTTAATGCACCTTTTCTTTTTAATAGCTGTTCAAATTGCTTCACTTGAGCGGCAGATTGTACTTCTAATAATGTACCTTTGGCTGAACGTTTTTTGGTGCGCATCATCTTACGTTTACCACCATTTAGTCGTCGCTTTATTGTAGCTGCACGTCTTGTCTTCCTCATTTTTCTATTCTTTATTAATAAATATTTCTACAATGTTTGAAGATATTACACCATTTCTACCTTCCTCACAAATCATCGTTATGATTCTCGCAGGATTAACTGTCCTTGCATATATATTATTCTATTTTGCAGGACGTCAATACAATCGCCGTGATGATTTCAGAGCGCAGCAACCTATAATTAATAAAAACTATTAGAATATTAAAAATAGTAATAATGTTTGAAGATATACAACCATATATACCGACAGGACAAACAATCGTTATGATTATTGCAGGTTTTACTGTCTTAGCATATATATTATTCTATTTTGCAGGACGTCAATACAATCGTCGTGATGGTTTTGCATCAAATGAAGTATCCGTTGAACAGGGTTCCTCTGGAAAACCATATACAACATCACCTATTATGAAATTAGCAGATTACGATAGTGCAACCGAATTAGATGTAATTGCTCAACAAGAGGGTGAACGCAGTGCAGCCGATGAACGTATTAATCGCCTTGCATCTGCACGACCCTTTGAATGGAGCAATCTTCCCTCATCATCCTATACATTTCAAGAAAACCAGGCAAAATGGTTATTAGACAGTAATGTAGTTGGTAGTAAATCAATTGATACTGCTGCATCCTTTGGTGGGTATTCCAAAGAGGGTTTCACTGGTACACAATCTACTGCTGTTCAACCACCTGATTATGATGAAATAGAAGCCGAAGAACAACGTATATTATCTACATATGTGCCCGAAAAATCTGCAAATCTGACTCATTATAGTGTAGAAGATGTGGATAATCTTATTGAACGCGTCTATAAAGCACGTGGATTAATACCTGAAGTAAAACGTGCTCCAAGTGGAGTATATGAAGTAGTTGCAACACGTCCTATTAATGAGAAAGTATTATTTGAAGATGAAGTTGAGGCAAATGTTGTTCGTGAAGGTGGAGGTGCCGCTGCAACAATTGATGTACCATCTGCCGCTGAAGCAGTTGCTGCTGGATTAGACCCATTCTATGAACCACGTACATCTATGCGCCCTGGACGTAATACATATATGCAATGGACACCTGGCTTAGAACGCGCTTTTGCACCTACAGAAAACAAATTACATTGGTATTAAGAGGGCTAAATGTGACAATATATTATTAATATAAATGCCTGCTAAAAATAAACAAATATCTTCCACCGAAAATAACTGTTTATTTATTGATGAAACTGCCTGTACTGCTGAATCAGAAACTGCCTGCAAACCTGTGCTGACAAATATACAACTTGATAACCGTGAACATGAATTAATAAGACTTATACCTACTGTTTCAAAACCTCGTGCTCTTCATGTTGGTGATATATGGATTGGTTTATCTGGTGAAGAACCTGCACAGGGTGGTTTGATAATTGAACGTAAAACCTGGGCTGATTTGGAGGCCTCTATAATGGATGGACGATATAGAGAACAACGAGGACGCTTATTAGCATATTCACAGGAAACAGGTGCACGAGTTGCATATATTATTGAAAAATCTACACTACGTAATTGGACACAAGACACAGTAAGAAAATTCATTATGCGTATACAATTGGTACATGGTATTGCAGTATTTGAGACAGCATCGACACAGGATACAGCACAGTTTATACGCAGTCTAACAGCATCCTGGGAGACAGACAGTACAGCATTTACAGCAGTACAGACAGCACAGCGTGCAGCAGACAGTATACATGTTGTAAAACGAGATAATGATAATAACCCCCGACTATTTGCATTGAAAGTACTATGTCTATGTCCAGGCGTTAGTACCAATATTGCTGATGTAATTTTAACAGCGGCAAATAATTCACTTGAGACAATTATGACAAAAACAATTGAGGACTTTAGTGGTCTTAAAATTCAAACATCTACAGGAAAGCAACGTGCAATAGGTACAAAAGTCGCAGAGCGTCTATATAATCTTCTACATAATAAATAAAATGGTAAAGGGTACAAAGAAGACTACAAAAAGAGTTGGTGTTGTTACAAGAAAAAGAACTAACCCTTTTTCTACTCGTAATCTACGTAGTGCATTAATGAATATACATAGAAATGTTGTACAGGCAGAACATACTATTAAACAGAAAATAGAAAATACAAGAACACTTGCACCACGTGCCTCTAAAATGCGTTATTTAAATACATTAAAAGCTGAACGCCATATAAAAGAACAAATAAAACAAAAGAAAAATGCTCTAAAGAAAAATATTGATGATATTACTATGTTATTTAGTAAGTTATAAAAATCCTCCTCTTGGCTGAGGACGCGCAATAGGACGTTCAATTGAATTTATAAATTCCATTGGAGGTACATATTCTAATGCATTACGTTGTGGTGCAGGTGGACCATTTGATGTCATAATTGGAGGTGGCGGTGGTATTGTTGGATTGAATTGTGCCTCCATGCCACTAAAATTCACTGAACGCTTCAATATACTTTTCGGCTGTTTCTGACGTTTCTTAGGCGCTAAACTCTCTGCAGTATCGACCATTGCACGTAGAATTGGACTCTCATTAATCAAGTATTCATGTTCATGATGTTTCCAACTTATAAATAACATATTAGGATACGTATATTTCACCTCAAATCCTGATGTACGTAATTGATATACTAAATATACAACACAATCTTCTAAATCAAGCTTGGGTAAACCCAATATAAATGGTGGTATTGTATATGTTAAGTTAGTCGGATGTGTTGGTAATTGAGATGATACTTTTATACGATGATGTATCTGATTTAATAGTGAATTATATGCTGTTAAACGTGCTGCATCACGTGATTGTCTACGACCGTATAGTTCACGTATATTTAATACTGGTGTATTTCCTACTGGTTTCGACATTTTCTTATAGCCAATTAATATTTAATATTTCATAAACATAACATATATGTGTATAAAATATTAAATATCTTTCATTATATTATTTTAATATGGTTGCATTAAAACCTCATACTATTGTATTGAGTGGTGGTGGTGTGCGTGCACTAGCACATATTGGTGCACTACAACATCTACATAATAAAGGTGCCCTTACAAATGTTAGAAAATGGATTGGACTCAGTGCAGGTGCATTAGTCGCTTTTGCACTTACCATCGGCTACTCACTCCATGAATTACGTGATATATGTGAACGAATTGATTTTGAAATCCTCCAGGACCTGGAAGAAGGACTCCCATTCTCATTCTTCGATAAACTCGGCCTTGATACTGGATGTCGTCTAAAAAAATTCCTAACAGCTCTTCTTACTGTAAAGGGATTTCAAGCCACCACTACATTTCAAATGATAAAGGACCGCAATTTACCTTCTCTGGAAATATATGCAACAGACCTTCATACAGGAGACGCAAAGTGTTTTAATTCTGACAATACTCCATATACTCTAATTGTAGATGCATTACGTGCATCCATGTCATTGCCAGTATATTTTCAACCAGTTATTGATTCAGATACAGGACATCAGTTAACAGATGGTGCAATATTGGGTATGTATCCACGTGCATATATACAGACACCTGATGGAGATTCAGGCATTTTAGGATTACTGTTAATTCCTAAAATAGATTATACAATAATGGAAAATAATATTAAGGATTATATTTTAAGAATCTTTAATATATTTTGTGAATCACGAAATAAAGAACAATATGAACGCTTCAAAAAAACCACAATCTTAATTGAAACAGATAGTATGTCGCCAGTTGATTTTAAAATGACGGCTGAAATACGTAGTGGACTATTTAATGCAGGTGAACACGCAGCAGCGAATTATTTATCCAGGTGCTATGAAGAAAAGCAGCCAATAAAAAGAAGACACTCTCTATAATTTGCTTTCTATTAGACCTTTTTGAAGGTCTAATATATTTAGCAAAATCTTCTTAAGAAGTTTTGCTTTCTATGAAGGCCTTCATTGCATCTACTGTACGTTCACCGCGATACTCTTCAGGCCCCCCTGCATTCTTTGAGGATTTGAAGAAAAATGTAGGATATCCTTCCACCTTTGGAAATTTGGCAATATCAGCTTCATTTGCCTTCTCTTCAAACATTTCGAATTTCACCTTCTTACCATTAATAGTAATCGGAGATGCATCAACCGCCTTACTGAAATCAGGTTTTACAGCCTTACAGTGAGGACACCAGTCAGCATATATCATTGTGAAAACACCATCAACAGCTCCATTAGTGAAACCCTCATTACGAGATGTACGATATAGAACAACAAGAAGTACTAAAATTATTACAGCAATTATAAATATTCCCATTGGGGAAAAGAATATACGGGGAGTCTTCATTTAATATTATTTAAGAAATATAATAGAATATTATATAAAATGAATCAATGCATTCAGCCATGTGTTTATGCACATGCTGTTAATCCATACAATTTAATTGAACTGTTATTTACTGTAGCATTTATTCGACTTCTAATTGATATTATATATGATAGATATCCATAAAAATTTGATAGATACTTAATTATAATATTGCAGTATAATATTATAATGGAGTATTTTAGTTATAATTCTGAACCGAAGTCAGTTGAGTTTAAAAGAGGTGTAGATGCTTCATGGACTCTGCAAGAAAAACTTATTATAGCAGCATATATTGCAAATGGTCGAGATGAAAAGGATGCAGTTCAAGAAGTCTATAATAAGCGATATAATGTAGAACTAGATGCTGTGAAATCTCTACCAAATGATTAAGAGAGCCGCCATTACACAAAAGAAAAGTAGAGAATGAAAGAGGAATCCATATGGTGTGATTGCGCCCTGTGGTGTCATAATAGTGAATAGAGTACCCATGAATTCCTGTGTTTTTGAATAAGTTTCGGGGTTTCCTATTAGAAAGAATATGATAGTTGCATAGAGAGCATATTTTAGAGCTAATAGAATATTGGGGGATGGTTTATCTTTCTTTTCCATTTATTTAGTGTTTTCGTTTTTTTAATGTTTTTCTTCCTTGACCTTTTTGTGATATAGAGGATTGTAATATAGGGGGTAATAAAGATGTACTATTTGTTTGTGTTCTAGATTTTTTATTAGATTTATTTATATTTTTTATCGATGCTTTAATTTTATTATATTCGTTTTTATATTTTTTTCTTTCTGTATTAGTTAAAGTTTTTGAATTTAATAATGATTTAAGTCCATTTAAACGTGTTTGTTGTGGATGTAATATAGTATTTTCATTACTATTTTGTCCAGGTTGTATAGATATAGGTGGCGGTGTAGCCTTTGGTAATCTTTTAGAAGATTGTGAAGTCAACACACCTGTATTAACTCTAATCTGTGATGTGTTCACTGGTTTTTTATATTGTTGTCCTTCTAGTTGTATATTTATATTTTCAGGTATAGTACTTAATATACTGTTTCTACGTGATGATGAATCATTATTTAATTGAGTTGTTTTTTGTTCTTTAATGATCTTCTTTATTAATTTTAATTTTTCTTCTTCTGATATATTTGTAAATAATTTATTAATATTATTTAGTTTTGTTTGTGGATAATTTCTTTTTAATATTTTTATTTTTTCTTCAGATGTGCTATTTGTATTTTCTAATACTAGTTTAACTAATTCACTTTCTGACTCTTCTTGTTGTTCATTATTGTTTGAAATATTACTATTACTACGTCTTGTTTGATTTTCTTCAAGTGTTTCTTCAAGTGTTTCTTCAGGTGTTTCTCCAGGTGTTTCTCCAGAAGATAGTGGTATACTTATATTTGGAGGTGTACCAGTTCTATGTTTTTGTTGTTCTATAATTTCATTTAATTTATTTAATTGATAATCTGTTATTTTAAAAATATCTTTGAGTTGTTCTATTTTTTTTTTATCTACAGATGGATCATTTTCAAATAGATTTATCATTTCAATTGCTTTTGTTCGCATTTCTTGCTGTTCTGTATTTGATGCATATGGATTATCTAATGTGAGAGTTATTTCATTTATTATTTCCTCTATTTCATCCTTTTTTTGACTATTTTTAAAAGGATTTTGCCGTGTAATATTGTCTAATATTTCCCTTATTTGTTCATTTTCTGATGGTTTTACTGGTAGATTAGTTTTTGATTTCATATTAGATTGTATTGAAGAGTTTTGTTGAGGTACAGGAGTGTCTGCACGTTCTGTACCAAGTGTAGTATATGTTGGATTAAAACGTTGACGTATTGTTCTTAGAAAAGTTTTTAGCGAATTAATTGTTTTTTTTATTGTAGATTTATTTATTTTTTTTGTAGTGTTTAATAATTTTTTTGAATTCTTATTTTGTTTTAATTTATATGTATATTGTAACTCTCTATATAATTTACTTAATTTATCTAATATATCATTAGGCGTATCATCTATTTTTTTAATATCATTATAAGATTCATATATTTTATTTAATGTTTGTTGTATAGTTTGAAATGAATCTTGTGTATTTATTTTATCATTTTGCATATATAAATCAGAAAGATATCTTAGTATGTTAATTTTTGTGTCTAATATTTTTTTATTAATTCCAGAAGATTTGTTTATTTCTGGTTGAATTACTGATAATTCATTTAATATTTTAGTTGTTATTTTTCCAATTTCTAATTGTTCAGTTGGTATTTGTAGTTGGTTAGTCTTTACTTGTTTACTTTGTATGGAACCTTTTGGATTAAATGGTATTAATGATTGTTGTATTAATTTAGGTGTTGATTCTGGTATTGGTTTTGTTAATGGTTCTAAAAATGATTCTGTAGAAGGTTTTGTAGTAAATGAAGGTATTTCTTTAGTAGGAGTTATAAAACTTGGTGGTAATGAAGGTCTTCTTGTAAAAAAACCCTTTACTCTTGAACCAAAACCAGGTTTTGGAGCTGAAGCAGATTGTATTGTTGCTTCTAATTCAGCAATAGTTTTATTTACATCTACTAATTGTTTTTGCGGTTGTTCTTTAGAAAAATCATTTAATTTTGATTCATGTAATTGTTTGCTTATTTTTTCAGCTTTATCCAGTGCAATTTGTAGTTGAGTTCTTGCTTGTAATGGAGCTGTTGATACTGGTGCTTTTGCCTGCAATTTTTTTATTAATTCTTTATTCTTTTTATTTTCTTCTATTAATTTTCCAATTTGTTGTTGCATTGTAATTGTATTAAAAAATTGTGTTGTCTGGGCGAATGAACGTGTTGAAGGTTCTACAACTGGTTTAGCTGTTGACTGTATTGTTTTAAATACTAGCAACATTTTAATTAAATCCTTTACAGATTTTCCTGATAAGTTTTTTTCAATCGTCTGGCTAGAATATTTTTCATTTGTTAAGAATTCATATATTTTCTCAGAATTCGTTTTAATTTCCATTAAATATTTATGAACATCCTTCATTATTTGCAGAACTTCAGCAGACATTTCAGCAGTAATTGAAGGGGCTGTAGATGGTGCAGCCATTGCAGGTGGAGCATCTGGGCATTTTTGTAGATTCGCCTTTGATTTCAAAAAACGCTTAATTTTATTTGAAACACCCCTATAATGCATACCAGGTGGTGAATCAGCACCCACACTATATATATATGCACCTAATGTACCTAATCTTACACGCAAGCCACGTTCAATATAGAAGAAATCCTGTGTTTGACATGTTAAATCTTCTGGTTTTACTTTTGATTTATTACCAAATACACGTGCATACGCCTCTAAAATTCTCTTATATTCATCGCCATATGTAGCATCTAATCCATAGTTCTTCAAGAATTGATATAGTGTTTGTGGACCTGTATTGATAACTCCATCACGTTCCTGTGTTGAATATAAATCACCAAATATATCTAATTTTTCTGGGAAATTCTCTACTGATATTTCTGAATCTAGTGGAGGTTCATCGATTGAAGAAGGCTGTTCCTGTACTATTTGTTCTGGCTTCTCTGCTGTTTGTACTGGTTCCTGTGCTATTTTAACTGCTGGCTGTACTGCTTCCTGTGCTATTTTAACTGCTGGCTGTACTGCTTCCTGTGCTATTTTAACTGCTGGTTGTACTGCTTCCTGTGCTGTTTCTTCTGGCTTTTGTACAATTTGTTCTGGTTCTTTTGCTGGCTCTTCTGGCTTCTGTGCTGTTTTTTTTAATGATTCGTTTGATTTTATATTATAAACTTTTGCCTGTTTTTTTATAGATCGTTTTTGTTTTGCTTCTACTGCATAAGTTGGGTTTGTAGGAGTTGGGTTTGTAAGAGTTGGGTTTGTAAGCTGATTATTTTCTAAATTACTAAAATTAGTTGGTGGACTACTACTAGCACTAGTGATGGAACGATTACTAGCATTAGTGACGGAACCACTACTAACAGTACTTATCGAATGCCTTGAACTCATTTTACTTGATTAATATGCTTATTTTTGTTTATATAACTTTTCACTCCATTATTTATTATCGGATACTACATATCTACAAAAATCAATATTTATAGATATGTATATGTTCTTTTATATATGAGAAACCCATATTTCTACTCATATATATCGGATACATATCAAATCACAATACATCCGCCTAAATTTGACATGCATATATCATGTAAATCAACCACAAAATCATACAATATGACAACACCTCAACAAAAAATTTTGAATCCTTGGAATCCTAATAATAGGGTAATTCAGCACAAAGATATTAATCAAATCCTTCAACGTTATGGACTACGTGGAAAGATTTGTAAACCTGAACTATTTCAACAAGCACTTGTGCATAAATCCTATGTAGAACGTGGCTTTACAATTCAAGATACTGTAATTGTTCCACGACCAGATAATTGTATCCCATTCTGTGAAGCCGATAATGAAGAGCTAGAATATCTGGGTGATAGTGTATTAGGCTGCATTATTGCATCATATTTGAAACGTCGTTACCCGGGAGAAGGAGAAGGATTTCTAACACGTTTACGTACAAAACTAGTGAATAATGAAACACTAGGAGAATTTGCAAAGGTAGCAGGATTTGGTAAATGGATTATTCTATCGCGCCACATGGAAAATGAATGCAATGGTCGTGAAAACCTTCGTATTCTCGGCTCTGCATTGGAAGCATGGATTGGTGCACTCTACAGTCAGCAAATGACACCTCTCGGTGCAGGTGATTTCCATTCAGCATACATATGGCTCATTGGTTTAATCGAACAGCATGCAGATTTCGTGGAAATGCTTGTGACTGATATTAATTACAAGGACCGACTACTCAGATACTATCAACAAACATATCATCAACCACCACGATATGCAGAAGTGGAAGTTATTGGACCAATTCATGACCGTATATTTACAATGGGTGTGATTTCAGGTGAAGATGGTAAGACAATTGTGGCACAAGCAACTGCACGTTCTAAACCCGCCGCAGAACAGGAAGCATCACGTTTGGCACTCATTAAACTAGGTGTAATATAATAAGAAATGAGCAGTTGGACAAATCAGTGTTGCAAATATGTTTATCCAAAAGCCAACATGGAAACACCGCCGCAACTTGGATGTCGTGTAAATCCCGCCGAAACAAACACAATTCGTGGTGGAATCACAGAACAAGAACGTATAAATAAACCGGTTGATGCCTCTTGTGGGTGCTATAAATATGGCGCAGCAGAGGTGTATGCAACAGGTGGTAGATTCCGCGACAGTTCTTTTTTAACTTTTACAAAGGCTGCTCAAAGTGCATGGCAACGCTCACGCACTCTACCAATTCCAGGACAATCACAGGAATATTCCTTCAATAATCTTGTAATGGCCAATGTAGGCTGTACTGTCTGTCAAGGCGACCGTCATGCACCTGATATGCAGGATATATATACACTTAATGGATATATTACAGCTGGTATATTTAATACATCATTATTTACACTGAATCCCCATGTATATGCTCTAGGTCGTAATTATTTTGGTGAATTAGGTCGTTCAACTGAAAATTATCCTGCAAATTATACACAAAATCAGGGCTATCAATTCTTAAGTAATGCTGCAACTGTATCTGGTGATGAATATACAGTTGCTGCAGTATCTGCATTAGAATTTACAACATTAATACAAAATACAGGGCGTATAGTTGGCTATGGTATAGGTAATGGTTCACAACTCGGCCGTGGAACTACATTTTTATCAAATGCACCAGGTTATTATACATTAAGTGGTGGTCAACCATTATCAAATGTTATATCTGTAGATAATTGTGTAAATAATACAGTGGCTCTTACTGCATCTGGCGATGTATATGGTTGTGGTATAAATCTTATTACAACAACGCCACTTGGTTATTATGGTTTAAATGATTCTCGAAATGCTCCAAATCCATCATCGTTTTTTATGACTAAGTTATCTCTTGATATTTCTACAAATGCATCAGCAGGTACAACAGGTCCAATTGAGAAGGTTGTGACAGGACGTACAACACATTATTATTTAACAAAATCAGGACGCCTATTTTCACGTGGTTCAAACAATACAGGTCAACTTGGTATTGGTACACTTGCAATAACAAATACTGGTGTATTAACTGAAGTATCATATAATACAATTGATGGTATGATACCAGGTCAAATAAAAGATGTAAAAGCTGGTCAGGCATGGGTAATGGTATTAACAACAGATGGTAAAGTATTTGGTTGTGGTTCAAATGGTTCAGGTCAATTAGGAGGAGTTCCAGGTGCAAATACTCCTTCCTGGGTTAAATTCGGTTTTATTGAACCAATTGCAAAGATTTATACACGCGATGCATTATATGGTCTGGCTATAGCAGAATCTGGTACAGTATATACATGGGGCGATGATATATTTGGTCGTAATGGGCAAGTTATAACAACAAATATTACAGCTGTTCCTGAAATGCAGGGTGCAATAGATGCATGCGTAGGTGCTCAAACAGGATTTTTATATTTTTCTGATGGCCGCGTTAAATCATTTGGTTATAATGATTATTTTACTCTATTACGTAATATGAGTTTAGTATCACCACAACGTATTCCATCATTTGCTGCAGATTTATCATGGTCTATTTACCCTGGTAATTATTTTGTAATTGCTGCAAGAAATAATTCAACTCAGCCTATATATGGATGTGGATTAGGTCTAGAAGGTGCATTTGGTAATAATAAAACAGATTTATATGATATGCCCCAAGTTATTAATTTTGCTGGTGATTTATCTGGGAAAACAATGAATGATATAAAAGATATTACTTGTGGTCAAGGAAGTATTATATTATTAAATGACATCTCTGGTTCAACCTATACTATGGGCTATAATGGATATGGACAAATAGGAGATGGTACATTTAATAATCGTCTAGTGCCATATAAATGGGCTGATATATCAGGATATACTGCTGAAAAATCGGCATCTGGTTTAACACATTCATTAGTTTTATGTAGAAATCGTGTAACTCCTTCAACAACAGTTGTTCGTGTTGTAGGTTCAACACTATATGGTGAAGCTGGAACAGGTTTAACTGGTTCTCTTTATGTAAATCCTACATTGGTTAATATATCATCACCTCCTATAAATCCAACATTAATATCAGCGGGTCTGTTTTTCACTGTATTATATGATACTTCACATAGTTCATTAATTAGAACATGTGGACGCAATCAGTTAAATCAACTTGGAGATGGTACTGCAATAAATCGTTCAACGTTAGTGGATGTATCATGGGGGGCTACAAAACCATCACGTCTTACTAAAATTGTATCAGGTGTAGGGCATTCCTTAGCACTTGATAATAGTGGTAATGTATGGTCTTGGGGTTATAATATAGCAGGTCAATTAGGTCGTACTACTTCAGGATCACAAGTTAATCGTATAGATGTATCGGCTGGTATTGTATTTACTGATATTGCTGCAGGTTCCCTTACATCATTTGCAGTTACATCTTCTGGTGAATTATATGTATGGGGTCAAAATGAAACTGCCTTAATTGGAGACCGTTCAATGAAATATTTCAATGCAGTTCCATTTAAATTAACAGGAATACCCGCAGTTAAAAATGTATATGCACCTTTAGCTGAATCAGCATATTTTAAAACAACAACGGGTGAATTATATAGTTTTGGACGCAATCGTTTTGGTGAAGCAATGCGTGAAGTACCTGAATATAGACCAACATATATTAATCCAGAACCGAGTGATGCACCACGTAGCATACCTTTATTAAAAACACAAGTCCCTATAATTGTATAGGGTCTTAGGGCGCCTATATAATTAGTTAAAATCAATAGATTAATAGAAGAATGCAGGAGGACTCTCCCCCAATAGAACCAACAGTAAAAAAGTTTACAGCACGACCATTACGACGTACTGTAAAATTAGTTGACTCCGGTTTTGTACCTCCAACAAAAGCTGATGCTGCACAGGAACGTCTAAAAGCTGTCCCACAAACATTCGATGGACAGTTGGTTAGCACTGCTGCTCCAATAGTAAAACCCAGAACATTAACAATTAGAAGAAGACCTATTATACCATCACCATCTTCATTCATTAGTTCATCAATTAGCTCGTCACTTGACTCGTCTCTTAGCTCATCAAATGAATCCTCTAATCTATCTTCAATTGAATCTTCCAATGACTCATCAATTAGTTCTTCTAATGATTCATATGATTATAGACCAAGGAGAACTAAACTCCCTGTACCAGAAGAGCTAGAAGATTTTAAAGAACAGGAAGCTGCTGAAGAAGGTCGTGACCCATATGTATTAAAAGAGGAAACACTAACTGCATTTGCATCACCTACTCGTAAGGGGTTTGGTCGTTATATATTAAATACATTTGCACCATTTACATTACCTCCTAAATTTGGTGAACAGGATGTGGATGCATGTAAGAAAATGGCTGCTGCAGGTGAATCTGATCGTGTTGAAACTTTCTTATATCAACAATTTGTACGTGAATATCTACGTGCACAAACACCTTATCGTGGTCTTCTTGTATATCATGGTCTTGGTTCAGGTAAAACATGTTCTGCAATAGCAGCTGCTGAAGCACTTTTTGGAACTGCTAATAAAAAAATCATTGTAATGACACCCTTTTCATTACGTGGTAACTTTCAATCACAAATATCCTTCTGTGGTTTTCGTCATTATCGTCTCAATAATTACTGGGTGTTTCTTGATTTGGATGATAAAGCAGTAGATTTATATGCTAAAAAAATTCTACATATTCCTGAAAAATTTATGGATGCAATTTATCGTCGCCCAGAAGATAGACAAGGTGTTTGGGTTCCTGACTTCGATAAACCATCTAATTATAAAGAACTCTCTTCTCAACAACAAAGTGATATTCGTGAACAATTAACTGCTATTATTGAAAATCGTATTCGTTTCATTAACTATAATGGTGTTACTCCAAATGAATTAAAACGTATTGCATGCGATGAACCTGAATTATTTGATGATGCAGTTATAATTATTGATGAAATACATAATATTACACGTTTAATGCAGGGCAATTTAGAAAAATATATGCGTCCTAGAAAATCCAGGAAGGCAGGTATTGCACAGATTCCTCCTGAACCAGTAACTGTTGACCGTTGGAAACCCTTTTTATGTGGTACATCACTTAATTATAATCGTGCATATTTACTGTATAGACTTCTTGTTGGTGCACGCAATTCAAAAATCATTGGTCTATCTGGTACACCTCTTATTAACTTTCCTGATGAATTAGGTATTTTAATGAATATTGTAGCAGGTTATATTAATACATGTAAGGTATCAATATCTACTGTGAATGATGCTGAAATTAATGCTATTAAACAACTGTGTGCAGCACATCCACGTATTGATATGGTTCGTACAAAGATAGGTCAAGCGCGTACTGAATTATTCTTCAGTATTTTCCAGGAAGGCTACATTAAAAATGCAGATAATACAGGTTTAGTTGCTGATGAAGAAGCACAGCAATCCATTAAAGATGTATGGGCTGATTTAGTTGCACAAAGTCCAATCTTAGCTGCTGTATCAACACCTATATATACTGCATTTCCACGCTTCCCTGTTGAAGAAGAGATTTTCCAGAATCACTTCTTAAATCGTTCCACATTAAATGTAAAGAATGATAATATTATTTTGAAACGTATGCATGGTTTAGTATCATATTATAAGGGTTCTTCTGAAGATTTGATGCCGAAGATTGTGGAGGATACTGTAGTACGTGTACCATTCTCTCCATATTCGCTTGGTGTTTATATTACAAAACGTAAGGAGGAAATAGAAATTGAGAAGGAACAGGAAAAGAAGGAGAAGAAGCGTGGTAAACAAGAAGCACCAGGTGCATTTGATGATGTAAAGAAAGTTGCATCAACTGCAAATTATCGTTTTAATAGTCGTGCTGCATGCAACTTCTGTTTCCCATCTACAATTAATCGTCCATCATTACGTGATAATCGTAAAGCATTAACTGAATTGGAAGATACTAAAACATCTGATGTAGCACCAATTACCGATGCTGAATATAGTTTGGAAGATGCTGCAGCTGATGCACAATTAGCTGCTGTTGTTGAAGCTGAAGAGGCCGAAATAGAAGCTGCAGAAGAGGAAGTTATACAAGTTGGTTCTGGTAGTTCAAATGAATCTTCTGAATATAATTCTTCTGAATATGAATCTTCAGAGGAAGAATTTAATAGTAATCTGAATTCATCATTAGAAAGCTCTGAAGAATATGATGAAGATGAATTAGCTGCTATGCCAGAAGATATCGCTGCATTAGTACGTAGTCAAAAGAAGGCTGCTTCTGTTGTATCATCAAATGCTGATTCTAATGCTTCTTCAGTTGTATCTTCCATTATAGATTCAAATAATGAATCTTCAGGCGATTCAAATGCATCCTCTATTGTTTCTTCTATTGATTCAAATAATGAATCTTCAGGCGATTCAAATGCATCGTCACTAGTATCATCTGTAGATTATACTGAAGAAGAAATAGCTGAAATGCCAGAAGATATTGCTGCATTAATACGTACAAGAAAAGAAGAGAAGATTGAGGAAGAGAAAGCCGCTCAACTAACTAAAGAAATTGCAACTGGCCGTAAGTTATCTATAACTAAGAAATCCATTAAACCAAATGCACCTCAACCAACAGGACGTATAATGACATATGAAGAGGAGTTAGCATATGCATTAAAGACTATACGTATGAATGCGAAAGAACTTCTACAATTAGATGGGCCTGCAGATAGTAATTTGGAGAAATTTAGTCCAAAATATGCAGAGGTTCTTCGTCGTGTAAATTCCATACCTGGTTCATCATTATTATATTCACAATTCAAAACTGTAGAGGGTCTTGGCATTTTTGGATATGCATTAGAAGCGAATGGTTGGGCTCGTATTGAAATTCGTGGTACAAATTTCACTCCTGAAACAATTGAAAGTCTCAAGAAAGGCCCCAATGGTCAAAATCGTTTCCTATTCTTTACTGGTGAAGGAACATTAGAAGAACGTAAAATCTTATTAAACATTTTTAATGCACGTATTAATGAATTACCTCCTCCAATGCAGTCAGTTCTGAAGAAGGCAGGATTTGAACAGGGAGTTGGAAATCTTGCAGGACAATTATGTAAATTAATTGGTATTACAGGTGCAGGTGCAGAAGGTATTTCATTAAAGGCGGTGCGTGCAGTACATATTTTAGAACCATATTGGAATAATGTACGTACTGATCAAGTAAAGGGTCGTGCAGTACGTATATGTTCACATGCTGATTTACCACCTGAAGAACGTACAGTATCTGTTTTCACATATTGTACAGTTTTTGACCCTGCTGATATTAAGGAGCGTCGTGTTGATGAAACAATATTACTACGTGATAATGCGATTACATCTGATGAACGTGTGTTTAATATTAGTAATAAGAAGGCAAAGATTAATGAAGATTTCTTGCGAATTCTAAAACAATCTGCTGTTGATTGTGTGCTAAATAGCGGTGAAAATGAGGCAATTGCATGTTATCAGGGTGTACAAGGTTCTTCAACTGAACCTGCATTTGACCCTGATTTAGATGTAGATATGTCTAAATCTGCATTAGAAGAAGCTGCAGGAGCTGTAGGTATTGCTGCTGGTGAATATATGACTACTAGACCAATGCAGGCAACTATTATGCCTACTATGACAAAGGCACCTGTTGGACCTGTTACTGTTGCTGCAACTGCTGCACTGCCTGCAACTGTTAAAGCTGCTGTTCCTGCTGCTGCGCAGACAATTAAACGACCTGTGACATCAATTGCTGGTAAGAATTATTGGATGGATAGAAAGAAAGGTGTTCAAAATGAGATATATATACTATACGAATTACTAGACCGTACTGGTAAAACACCATTAGGAGAAGTTGAAAAGAATCCTATTACTGGAAAATTCCGTGTTAAACTTTTCTAGACTTCCTACCATACTTACAATGCTGTTTCTGTGAAAATCCGCGAGGATGTGTGCAGTTAATAGAATTCTTGTATTTGCGAGACCATTTATGAGGTTTCTTTAGAGTTTTCATTGGCGTTTTCATTATATTATATATTAATATTATATAATATAATAGAAATTATGGATTTTATGGAAACTGTGTAAAATAATTTCACAAAAAGATTTGATCAGCTAAAACAGATTTCTGGATTCTGGATAAATTTAGAAAATGAAAAACTGTATATAATATTTTTACACAGCTTCTCTGCATCTAAAAATTTCGGGCTCACTGCGCTCGCTCCATACAAAACATAGTATAATCTCTACTTTCAGATGGGACATGGGGGGGTTTGTACCTTGAAGCTAGGATATAGTGAAACAGGGTTCTAGCGCAGTTTAGAAAAATCTATTATATACTTTTAGTAATTCTATTATAATTTCTAAAACTATATCTATATTCTTAATAAAATCTACTACATGATTTACAATTACATATATTATTAAAAATAATTAAATCTGCATCATATTCTATAAATATATTTTTCATTTGTTGTTTTATAAAAATATCAGCATTCATATTAGGAATTATATAGACAATAATATGAGCTAATTGTTGACTTGTAAATAGTTGATTTGATAAAATGGTTTTTATACCAGAAATATTATACTCATTAATTTCATTAAGAAGAAGATATGAAGCCATATTTTAATATATTAAATGTATTATTATTTATATCCACGCACGCATCCATTCTGCATTCATTTCCTTTCTAATCATAGCATCATTAAAGATTCGGTCAAATACATGTAACCATGCACATGATACAATAGCAGATACACCAGCTCCACCCAATGTTAAGAATCCAAAATCAGCATTTGTTACATTTTCACCCACTAAATTATAGCCTTGGTCTAGCTTCTTATTTAATACATTAACTGATACAGGTGTACCTCCACTAAATGGTGTTATACTAGCACTAATACGACTTTCATTAGGAATCTGTGATACTGCTAATAAATACCATTTACCCTGTTCAATTGTCATTGGTATGCGTTGTCCCATACATACTGCATAAATTGTTGAACCAACATATACTAATTGTACATTTACTGAACCGACTGTTAATAATGTAGATTGATTGGCAGGTAAACGATTATCAAGTCTGAATGCAAGTGTTATAGTTTTCCATGCAGATGGTAAAATAGGTGTACCTAATTCTACAATAGATGATGCATTTATTAAACGCATAAATGGTGCTGCACCTGGTGCATCTCTATAATTAGGGCGTGACATTTCATATTGTACATTATCCATTCGTGATAAATAGAGAATTTCAGGATTTCTAAATTCATGCCATGAACCTGTATTACCTCCATAACCATCACGCATACGAACTTCAAACGATAAGTATGGTGCATCAGGTTCTTGATTTAATGTTAACATATCATATGGTATTTGTCCAAATGAACCGCCATTAGTAGACATATTCATTTCAAATTGTGAATATCCCCATCTTTCAGTCCACATGGCCTTCAAGAAATTCTTACCACCTTGTGTTAGTCTAGTTTCTGTTGCAGATTGATGCATTGTTGGTGGCTGGTCATACCAACGATGGAATAAACCAGGTTCATCACGAACAGCAGATTGATTCCATTCATCCACATTTGGTGCAAAACGATTCACAGTAATTGATGCACGATCATCAGTTATTATTTTCCATTTTACATTTGTTGGCTCAGCAACACGAAGATTTGCCATTAATATCATATATACTAAATGGCCAAATGGTAATCCATTCATTTCATTGCCCCAACCATTATGTACACCAGGTAATAATCCAGAATCATATATACGTCTTCCATATAATGCACGACCTGGTGTACGTCCAATACGATTTTCACCTATAAACCATAATGTATCATACATATTATATTTAGGAACTGCAGTTAAATAACTTGAATCGCGTTCAATGCCCAATAATTCACGTAATGCTGTACGCTGTATTTGCATATTGGATGATTTCGTTTTAGAAACAATATCATTAATTTTATCACGTACTGCTCTCCATGTAGCAAATGAATTCCATACATTCATATTTTGCTGAGTAGGATATGCACTGCCTGCAGGTTGTCCACCCATCTTTCTAAATTCACGTTGTAGACATTCAATTGAAAATGGTCCTGGTGTTGTATCACGTAGCTCTGAACAGAAATCAAAACTGTCGAAATCACCTGCTTTTAGACAGAGGTCGCGTGCTGCTGTAGCAATTGCTGTGTAATCATCAGGTGATGTAGCGTCCTTATATAATTCATTAAATGCACTTAATGCAGTATTTGTTGTTATTTGACCACGTCTTAATGCTTCAGAAGGTAAAGGTATATTTGCACGTTTTTGATATTCCATAAATGCAGCATTATTTGAAACACCACTAAGGTAATTAGCAGGTTCTAAACTATTTTGTAATGCAGTATATAATGCACCATCTGTTCTACATTTAGAATCGAGTAGTTTATTCATTAAACATTGACGACTAATACTACCATCACTCATTGTATCGCAGGTTTCAGCAGCACGCAGCTGCATTGCTACAGCAGCAGGACTGCCAGGTGGTGGTGGTGGAGCAGGTGGAGGACAGGAACCAACAGTTTTTAATAAATTAACATCCATACAAGATGTACGAATATCATTAGGATATAATTGTTCACCACGTGAATTAATTGGAACACCCTTACCTAATGAAGGACAATAACCACATTTGCCTTTGAAGTCAGGTTGTTCAACATCTTCACAACGTTTTAATTTATTACATAAATCAGTTTGTATGGTTCTTTTAGCTTCATTAATATCCCATATCCATCTAGCTCCCTGTGGGGGGTCAAAAAAAGAAAATGGCCCTTCAGCAGTTCCAAGAAATCCAGTAGAAATTTCTGGCGTTATTCTAGTTCCAGTTGATTCCTTATATAACCATCCACATCGCGTAGATGCAGCAGGATTTTGTGATGTTGCTAATACATCTACATTTGTTTGTAAGCATTGTCTTTGTAATTCTTTCAAGGATTCAGGTATTTCCATATTTTGAAATATGGATGCAGGCTGATTAATTGGACCAGCTACTGTACCAGTAATTGGCTGTGCAATACCCATACTATTCGCCAATTGCCGAGATTGCTGTTCTGCATTAATATGATCTGCGGCAGCTTGACGAACTGGAATTAAATTAGGTAAAACTGTATTATATAATTGCTGCTGTGACTCAACAAATTCTAACTGCTGTTGAGCCGGACCCTGTGTAGATGATGTAAAATACTCATATTGTTTTGATAAATGCTGTTTTTTATCACTAAATGCTTCCTTCAGTGCATTAAACATTTTCTTTATTACTTACTTTGTATTATGATTATCCTTTAATTAAATATAAATAAAACATGATTATAATATTTTATTTATATTTGTATAATTTTATATGATTAATATAATATCTATTCACATATTATACCAAATGAATCCATCCACCAACCACTACGTCCATGTATACCTGTGATTTTTCCTCCATTTGGACAGTTTGCTTCATAGCGTCCACCCCCTGGACCACCACGACGACCACCACCATCTTTAAAATCAATCGAATCCGTAAATTGTCCTGCACCTATAGTAACACCAGTGTAACCATTAGCACTTCTTGATGTAAATGGATTTGATGATGCATAACCATACTGTCCTGACCATGTACCATCGCTACATTTAACTCTTGCTTTTTCATAGAATTGACCACTAGAACCATTTATTTCTGTTATATATGCATCACCAGGACATTTGAAACTAAAAGGACCACCACCACCACCACCATATGCAGGTGATGTGTAAGGTATTGGTGTTTGACCACATACAGGAAGACCTTGTGTTCTGCTTGAATCAAGTGCACACACATATTTTCCGTTTTGTTTGGTACGACCCGCTTGTAATGGAGGGCATACAGTAAAATCACCTTTTTCTTCATCAAAATTAGTTGGTTCTACAGGACAGCAGAATCCACCAACATGTGAACCATATTGATACATGCCAGCAGGACATCTTCCTTGACGTTGAGATTGTAATGCAGCAGGTTGACCATTTGTTACTTTAGTATATCCATCATATGTTCCATTATTATAACTATAACCAGTTCGATCAGGTTTGAAACATCCATTTTTACCACCATTATTGCTATAACTGAATGATACACAATTGGGCATCATTTCACATTGTGCTTTTGCTTCATCTAATGATAGATTATCAAAACATGAAATATTAGTGCTTCCTTCATCATACCCATTATATGTTCTACGCCATTGTTGTGCAGGGATTGCTGGTGTTTCACCTTCATTTGAACCCGCTAATTGTGCTAATCCACCTATTTTAGCAAATGATGCATATAGTGCTTCTTCAGGTGTACGTGCATAAGTAGAATACATCCCATTAGGACCAATAGCAAGGTATTGACCAGGATTACGTTGTGATTCAAATGATATATAATCATTCTTACGTGGTCCATCATATCTTGATGATACAACACGCCAACATGTATCAATACGAAATGGAGACATAACTTGGTTATTAAGGTCACTTGGTTCTCTTAATATAACTATACCTTTCCATGTTACAGGTGTCCACCATATATACATTTTGGGGTCATTTGCAAGCACAATACTAACGAAACCTGGTTTACCACATGAACCTGGTTTTAATTTGAAGAGACCTCTTGATTGTATGAGTGGGTCAGATTGTTGCTGAGCTTGTCTAAGAACTATTTTTTCACCATCTACAACACCAAATAATCGTACATTACCTGCTGCTGATAATAATGGGAATGTATCAGATGAAACAACTGAACCAGATGTAGAATCAGTATTTGCTTTTTGTAATTGAGCTCCATAGCATTGTTTAATTGCTTCTGCACGTTCAGTATCAGATAATGTATTATCGTTTGCGCGACTATGTATAGTATTATAAAAATTTTTAAGGCTTTGTATAGAACCCATTGAACTTCCTGCTAAACTGCGACCTGCCTGTGTGGATGGATTTGCTGTTCCTTCAGGTGTACAAAACTGCGGCATATTATCCTGTGTACGTATACTTTGATACTGTCCTGTGGCTGTGTATGTAGCACCTATACTTTTACCTGCACCACGATTTTCATATAAATATTTCATACAATCATCAGATATTTTACCATCTACTAAACGGTCACATGGTGATTCAATTGCAACACCAGTACATTTGAGTGAGGATTCAGACCATTGTGGAATTGTTAGGACTTGTCCACCAGTTGTACGACCTGTAGCAGATTGTATAGAGAGTTCATATAGATTATCTGCAATTTCACCAATTCCTAAATTTGCTGCAATGGCACGACCCTTTTCAACAGTGGATGGATATGCTGTACCTGCAGGGAGACAGCCAACTGATGTGAATTTTCCTTGTAAACAATCTAATGGATATGTGCCTGGTCCTGAACCCTTTTTGAAACAACTATCAGATTCCAAGAAATTGGCAGCGGCTTCTGTTCTTACATATGGAGAATTACATACAACTGATGCTTCCTCTTCTAATGATACCCATGTGAATGGAATTGTTACTTGTATAAGTGCTTCAGATTTTCCAATACCTGGTCTCATACCAGTTAAACGAAAATTATTAATTGAAATCATTTTGCTGAGACGTGGTTTTGAAGATGATATCGTATCAACAGATGCAAGACGCACAATATCCATGGAAAATGGTCCTTGAGATGTAAGACCCTGTATATAACCTGCTACATATATATCTATACCTGTTTCATCTGTTGAACGTAGTGAAATATTTAGAATTATATTTTCTTTAAATTTATCTATAGGAATTTCTGTAGTTGTATTAGATTTTAAAAGACCTTTATATATTGGGTCTGGAGTACCTGCAACATATATATGTACATATCCATTACCAATGATAGAAAGAGTTGGATTTATTGTTTCTGTATTTGGTGCAACGCGGTCCCATGTATTATCAGAGAAACATTGACTACAATTTTTAACAGAGAAATCCTTTTTTTGCTGACATTGTATACGTTCTTCTTTTGCAATGGCCTGTTCTTTTGATACAGATAACATAGTAGGTGGACATTCACCTAATGTAGGACGATAGTTGACCTTATTATATCTAACAGCTAATTCACCAGCAGAGAAATTTTGAAATTGTTTTGATTGTTCTGTTAATAACATACCTCCTAAATGTGGATTACCTTGACTATCCTTACCAGGTTTATGACAAATACCACAGTTTGCAGCAAATTGCGGATCATCAAATGCAGATGCATTAGCTGATTTAACTTTCTCACATACTTCCTTTGCTATTCTCATAGAATCTGCCAGTTGTGATGGTACATTAAACTGTGTTTGTCCAGGTTGTACATCACGCACTTCCATTGCTTGATAAACACCAGTACCATTCTCAGTAGGTTGTACAATAGGTGTTTCAAATGCACGTATAGCTCTTTCTTGTGATGATGAAGTAGCACTAGGTTGAATAGCAATTTCACCTGGTGGTATTAATGGACCAAGAGTATTATATAATTCCTGAGAACGTGAAATCATCTCTTGACGACCACTCTCTGATAATCCTGGTAGACCTCCTTGGTCGGGTGGAGTATATGATATTCTACTCATTTTACTTACTATTATTATATAGTATAACTCTTAATCAAATTATCTCATAAATATTGGCTAAAATTTGTTTTATTCAATATATATTCGTCTTATGTAAATTTATAGATTATCAGGACGTACACTTGTAGATGAATCCATTTCACGTGTAATTATACGGAATATGAGTTGTAATTGATGGTTCAGATTGAGACCACGGCCTGTTAGAGCTGCTGATAAATCAACAGCTAATGCTGCATTCTGTACATTTGAACCTCCAAATGGTTTAATTGCTGTTAAACCTGTTGTTGGATCCTCATATTGTCCTCTAATAATAATATAATTAGAATAACCAACTGCATTTGTACCATCATATATAGTACCAGAGAAATCATATGCAACACCTACAACTAAATGACCTTCAGAACGATTCATAAAATTTTGGAATTCATCGCGAGTTTGCTGTGCAGCTGTGCCTGCTGTAACTGCAACATTCTTAAATAAAATACGATTACCTGCCTGTGCTGTTAGGTGATTAAAATATGCTGCTGTCTTCACAAAATAATATTCAGAATTACCTGCAGTTGTTCTATATATTGTAGGTGCACCTGATATATTAATACCAGGTAATATACGTACAATATCAATTGTATCTGGTGTTTTGGATAATAAGCCTCCTTCAGGTCTTTCTAATTGAATTGATAGTTTATTTAATGTAGCAAGCGGTGTTGGTGAATATTTACGTTCGCATTTAATAAATTTAGGTATCATCGCTGTATAACCTCTTGACTGTGTAGCAGTATCACTAGTCCATACTGCATCATATTGTAAAATACCAAATGTATGGTCTAATTCATTACTGGTTCCATAGTTATTGCTTTCAAGTTCATCAACATGTAATCTTATATACGGTAGACCTAATACATTAATATTTAATTCTGTATTATATGAACTAATATCATTACGACGTTGTACAATATCAATACTTTCTACAGGAAGAATAGCTTTTACAAATTCAATACGTGTAATATTTTTGAATCTATGCTGTGCAGATGGATTTGCACCGAAACCCTGTGTATTATTAGCTTGGTCAAAATTTACTGTGAAATTGTAGCGATTTTCCTGTGTATTCCTCAACCAATCCCTGTCTGCACTATAGATTATTAGATTATTCTCTATCTCCTTATATTTCATTATATCATCCTGTTTTATTAATATTTTCTGTGGTTCTATAGGGTTTGATAATGGATTTGATTGTATGGATGGTATAATAGTAGGATTTGAAATAGGTGTTTGCTGTTGAAATTTATTTTCCTGCTCACGTGCTTTTTTAGCCATTTCATATAATTCCAATGCAGGTGGAGAGTTTTCATCTAATGCAATACGAAAATCTGGAATAGGTGGAGCCATTGGTCTTCCATCACCATTACTACGTTCTTTTTGTACACGGTCAAATAATGATGCAGTATCTGATAATAGTGGTGATTCTAAATCAGATATTAATGTACTTGACACAGCAGTTGCCATTGAACTTGCAGCTGTAGTCATTTTAACAGGTTTTGTAGCAGCAGTATTTTGTCGTTTTAGGAACGCAGTAAAATCCTGTACAGTGATTGTAAGTACCTCTTTATTTAAAAAACCAACAGGTGCATTTGGTTGGGCAGTATATACTTCATTCATATAATGCTCTAATGTGCGATTGAGACGATTAGAAAAGGGTTCAGATAATGGAATGCCATTTCTTTTTTGATAATCACTTTGTAGGAAGTTTTTGAGAATATTCTTATTTTGTTGACTGAAAAACTGCGATCTCTGCATTCTATCTTTATTACTTTATTAAGATGTTCTTATATTCATAAATGCGCATTATATATCAAAAAACAGTACATCACGCAGTTTAATCATGTGTTTATCAGCAACAGGACTTCTTACAAATTTTTTGAAATTAATACCTTGTAACATTGAAATAATGAAATACATTGAATACATTCCACATTCAGAGTTTCCATACTGAAATCGTCGGGCATTATATACTAATTTGGGTTTAGCATTATCAGGTGCAGTCTTCCATAATTCCTCCATAAATATTCTTACATATGGCGGTGGCAATTCTCCATAGGAATCAAAATAATATATAATTGGTTTCATTGCATTTTTTAAATCAATGTATTGTGCTACCCAATGACTACCTTCCTTATCATGTGGATCTAAATTGTATATAATACCAATGCCCTTCATACCATTCTTTATCTCTTCCGTTAAATTCAAATTACATAATGCAGGTACTAAACATTGTCTGTTTCCATTATTATATGGATCCTTAATGGCAAAATCAATTGGAAATACACCCATGAATTTGAATATATCAGGATATGCATCTTGATATTGTTTCATGACAGAGGCGATATTTGTATTATCTAGCCACATATCAGGGTCTGCATCCCAATCATTTGGTTTCTCAGGACGAAAGAATTGTGCCAATAATTGAGCCTTCTCTTCAGCTGATACTTTATTTAATGCATCTGCATCTGATTTGGCATTTAGTTGTTTAAGAATATTATGCGGAATGCAATGTTTTGCTGTTTTATTATTACGATAGACTGAAGGATGACAACGGGATGAACCAAATTGTTTGGATAATAATGGTTTACTATGTTTAATATTAACTGTCTTTTTCTTAGCTCTTTTTCGAGTTTTTAAAGCCATTTCTTTATTAATAACAGATAATATGGCAAAAAAATCTGGATATAGTTCAATTCGTTATTGGAGACTTATATTCCCTATATTACTTATTGTATGTATTGTTAGTGTAGTACTTATTGTAATATATTATCCGGCTACTAGTGATTTATTAACTATTAAAATGATGCAGCAAATGCCAGGTATACAGCCATTTAATAGTATTAATGCAGCAGTCACTCTAGGCCGCTAGAGCTAGTTCTGTTAAAAACAGGAACTACCATAGGCTATAGATGTGTCAAAAACTGGAGTTTTTGCCACATCTAGCTAGAGCTAAATAATAAATTATAATACAGTAAAAAGATGTCGTGGATAACTATTTTATTTTTCGCTGTAGGTATCATTCTCGTAACAGTATCTATCATACTAACATCTACATTTGCAGGTTCAAAAGATACTGGCAATGAACTAAGAAAAGCACTCATACCCATATTCATTGTTAATGGAATTGGTATACTCCTTCTAACAATTGCAGCATTTCTCTATTTCTCCAGAAATCCTACATACTCACATCTCTTCTTAACAGGTGGATTTGGTATTTCTATGTTCATCTCATTATCTGCATTATCTACCTCCATTTTATCACAACAAATGTAAAATAATAATAATTAATATCATCTATTATATATTATTATTCATTAACAACATATACATTCATTAATGTATGATGTAATCGAAATCTATAGGGATTCCCTGACAAAACACGTACACCACTTATTTTCAATAGAATCCTTACTCTTTTACCAACAATATCAGAACCCAAATTCTTTGCTAATCCAAATTGCGGTTTCTCTTCTGAGTTATAAAATACAGGTGTGCGTGTATCATTCTGTGCTATAAATAAATTCAGTTTTTCACCATCACATATCTTCTGAAAACATGATTCAATTAATTCACGTTTCAAATCTGTTCGCCCCAATACAGATGATTGATGTAAATGTAATGTACTAATAATATATTCCTGTAGCGTTGTTATTTTCGTTCCAAAAATCCCCACTGGTGTATTTTTTGCAGATGATACTTTAAATGATATCTTACCTGCTGAAACATCATATGAATCAACTATAAGAGGTGGCGTTATAATCTCTATATCTTTCATCTTGAAAAATGGATCATTATAGGATAATGGTGCAATTGGTGTTCCATTCTTATGCGTAGATTCCTCAAAAGGTGATAAATGTATCCTACTAATTTCTAATGTTGTTGCTGGTATGACTAATTTCATTTTATCCGCAGTTATCTGCTCTATATAAGGTATGCCATTACTATTTAAGCATTACATATATACTATATCACAATATGACATCATTACCAAATATTGTATGGAGAGGACCTCGTGGTTCTGGTAAACGTACTGCATTGAATAATTTTATTGAATATACAGCAGAACAATTAAAAATACCATATACTATTCAAACAAAAAGATGGTCATTAGCAAATGGTAGTATTGCGACAGGTAATACTGGTACAGAAGGTTCTGCTGAAGATGATGATGATGACCCTGAAGATGCAAGTAAAGGTATACCATATCAAGCAAGTCTAATACATCGTGCATTTGATGTTGCTCGTATGTCGTTGCAAGATAAAAACTACGTTGCAGGTATTCTTAGTGATTATGAAGGAACATCTTCTGTTCTATTAGGATGTACTGGTGCTGCACATCAGAAACACATTGTTGTATTCTATCATTCACACCTTTTGAGTGATGAAAGCCTCTTATTAATTCAAGAAGCCCTTGAGAAATTTCCAAATACACTATCTATTTTAATGACAAGTGAATTTCCATTACCTGTACGTATTGCCGATTTGTTTTTTGAGATTCCTATTGGTGGTCATGATATTGCACGTGAAGAACTCTGTAAAAAATGGCCCAAAATCCCTACTATTGATTCTTGGACTACCTTCTTTGATAATGCATGGGAATCATGGGCTGTAATGGAACCCTCTGTGCAATCTATTATTGAATTGCGTAGATGGATTTATGATTGTCATTTACGTAATCTGCGTTGGTGCGATTTTATACAACTCCTATTTGAAACTGTATTGCGTCATAGAGATTCTTTATCTGCTGATAAATATAAACGAATTATTAAAAGGTTGGCATCAGCTGAAGGTGGTGGCGGATGGTCTCTATTACCCAGTTATCGTATGCCTGTTGCATGGGAAGGTGTATTATTAGATGTATATAATATTCTACATAATTAAGGAAAGATTATTTGATTCAGTACATTCTTGTATTGGTGTTAAATTACATGATGATAAATTATTAGAAAGATATATCTTATTATATTTAATATTATTGTTATTATATAATGAATATGGTATTAATTGACTTATATGTAATAAATAATCATTATCTGTTTGTGTTTGAACACTGCAATAGCATGTTGGTTTAATTCGTGACACACTACATCCCATTTATGTAAAATAATATTAAATTATATTATAATTCTAATATTATTTTTTGTCTTTATTTTCTATTCAAATTTTATATTCGTATTGCATTATTACATTTAAGCCTTAGGAGCCTTGATGTATTGACTGTAAAGACGCTTTTGTAGAGTCTTGTAGCTGAGTTCTTCACCAGCCTTCATGCCAAGAGCAGCCCACATCTTAGCATCATGGTTGATGTTGTGCTTATCACCCTTTAGCTTGTGTTCATCTACATATACCTTCATGGCCTTGGTAACATCAGCAGGGCTCATAGTAGTGCCCTTGGATTTACCTAGGAAGGTGGCAAGGCCATCACTTAGAAGAGTAGGGGTAGTGAAAACACTGGGCTTGGAAGGCTTGTTTTCATCACCTTCCTTCTTCACACGACGACGCTTGCGAGCTTCCTTGAGCTCACGTGCAACACGCTTATCAAGCTTCTTTAGAGCAGCAATACCAGCTACAGCAGCTTCACGTACAGTGTTGAGTTGAGCAACTAGGCCTTGAATATCTTCACTGACAGTGGTAGTAGGTACTACAGGAGCAGCAGCGGCTTCTACAGGTTGGGCAACAGGTACAGGGGCAGCAGCGGCCTTCTTGGAAGCAGCCTTCTTTTCAACAACAGGGGCTGGTGCTGCAACAGGTGCAGTCTTGGTTTCAGATTTCTTTGCTACAGTCTTGGTGGAGGTCTTGGTGCTCATCTTGCTATCAGTGCCGGTGATTGTATTCATTCTGATATAAACGCGCGGTAGGTCTTTATGCCGGTAAATACATCATAAATCGATGCAATTCCTAAAAATCATGGTACATCGCCATTTTTACGCACCCCTACATTATTTTCAAAAATGTTTAGACTCTTTCATTACATGCCATCTTTACTATCATCAGGTGTAAACATCTCACCAGATTCATTATGTCGGCAAACTATTTTTGCCCCATCTGGGCTTGTTCCAAATCTTGTTGCACCTTCTCCACATGCAAAATCACCCCCACGCTGTTTCTTCATTGTATAGCGCTTCCCTTTCCTTGAAAATCTATGCTTCCTATACTTGCGTAAAATCTGCTTTCTTGTTTTATGTTTTCTAGTATGGTGTCTCTTCATTTATAATATATACATATAATAATTAATGCTATTATGGATATATCCCGTAAATGCATTGCGGCACGTTCATTAAGATATCCATTGCAAAGCTGTGGGCTAAATGCAACAGATGGAGACCTGTGCACTATGCATTCTAAGTATGGGAGTATACTGTATGTAATACCTTCTGCTGCGCTTACTGTTGCTACTATCGCTTCTGTTGCTACGCTTACTACTGCAAATAAACTGCGTATTAAACTGGGTCTCCTGCGTTGGAAAAGACAGGGACATGCTGCTGCATATACTGCGCTTGCATCCAATGATACCGAAATTTATTCACTCGAACCTGTATCATACATACCACGTGTATATAGATTTTCTATTAATGATTCGTTGAAAAATATATGGTTATTTGATATTCGCTCTCTATTACGTATGTGGGACGAATCTACTGGGAAAACCCTTATCAATCCATATACTCGTGCAGAGTTTTTCATTAAAGATATGCTTCGATTTCATACACGCATTGCATGGCTCCGTTCTAGACACTATACATTATATTATTCAGCAAATCCCATACAATCTCCACGCCAACAATATCAGAACAAATTAATCAATACATTTGCAAATTTTGACAGAGCTGGCTATATGTCTTGTAGCGAATGGTTTGAAGAGTTAACTCCTGAACAACATCGTATATTTCGACAGGAAATTCAAGCCCTATGGGTTGTACGTCTTAATTTATCACCTACAACACAACATACAATTCTTCCTGCATCTAATGGTAATATATTTGCATTCTCTGAAAACTGCGGCGATTTAATTGAAATGCAGAATCTAGATATTCTATGGCGTTTATCTACAGAAGCGGCTTCAACAGATGATAGAACAACAGGAATAATGTATGGCTTAATGGCTCTTTCTAGAGTATCTACACAATGCTATGAACAGTATGGATGGTTACGTGAACAAATACCAATTGATTTGCCACAAGAAGGTAATATATTAATACGTGTTGCTAATGGAATAGAACCAGGAGCTGTACAGACATTTGCAGTAAATGGTGCTGCATTTAATCAATATATTGCACAGTATGGACCTCAATTATCCTTTAATGGACCTGGCGCTATGCAGTTATTTTCTATGCTTCCTCCTGCTGCTATACAGTTTCTTTTCTCAAACCGACCACTACCTCCAGAAATAATTCGACAACGAGAAGAACAGGAAAGACAACAGCAGCAATCGCAGCAATAAAATTGAATTCTACAATGTATCAGATTATACATACTATCATCCACTATATTTTCAACCATGGAACAGCTACCTCAAGATATGGCAATTACGTATCCCTATTCATTGGACCCATTCCAATGTACTGCAGTCAATGCAATTCATCGTGAAGAGAATGTTCTAGTATGCGCTAAAACAGGCTCTGGCAAAACACTCGTTGGTGAATATCAAATTGAATATTCTATTAGAAAAGGAGGTCGTGTATTCTATACAACCCCCATTAAATCGCTCTCTAATCAGAAATTCTATGACCTCAAACATTCCCTTAAAGGTCGTGCAACTGTCGGCATCATGACAGGTGATATTAAATTCTGCCCTGATGCTGATGTTATTGTAATGACCACTGAAATCCTTCGTAATCTCCTATATAAAATGGGGACTACTACTGAACATCTCGGTCTAACTGCAGGTCTATCTATACAGGGACTTGATTCAGTTATCTTCGATGAATGTCACTATATTAATGACAGGGACCGCGGCAAAGTATGGGAGGAGACAATGATTCTACTTCCACAGCAAGTCAAAATGATTATGCTTTCAGCCACTCTTGATAGCCCATCCATCTTCGCCAATTGGCTAACAACTCTCAAAGGACGTCCTACAAAGTTAATTGAAACTCAGTATCGTATTGTTCCATTGACACACAATGTCGTGTCAGATAAAGACGGTTCTATTGAACTCCATACTATTTTAACACCTGGTGTAGAAATCTTTCAAGAACGCACATATATGCAATGGCTACAGGGTCGTGAAGCAGCTGAGAAACAGGTAGCAGATTTCAAACAGAAAGCGAAGGATTTGAAAGGAGCACGAGCACGCGCATCAGGTGATGCACATGAAGGTGCAGTTGCCGGCAAGACTCGTATTGCGTCTTTCAAACATCGTATGAACTCTCTTATTGGCTATCTACAGCAAAAGGAACAATTGCCTGCACTCTTCTTCTCTCTAAGTCGTGCTAAATGTGAACAGTATGCAGCAGCAGTTGAACACACTCTACTTGACAGTAGTGATGCAGCAGCAGTTCGCCATATTATTGACTTTCATCTACATCGTTTTCCTGACCTGCAGCATCTCCCACAGTATCATACAATTCGTACACTACTCATGCGCGGTATTGCCTTTCATCATAGTGGTCTTCTACCTCTCCTCAAAGAAATCATTGAAATTCTATTCACAAAAGGATATGTTCGACTCCTATTTGCAACTGAAACATTTGCAGTGGGTCTCAATATGCCAACAAAAACTGTAGTATTCTTGGGAGTCAAAAAGTATGATGATGCAACAGATTCCTTCAGAGTTCTACGTACAGATGAATACATTCAAATGGCAGGCCGTGCTGGTCGACGTGGTAAGGATAAGGAAGGTACAGTTATTTACTTCCCTGATTCTGAACCTGTCACTACAGATGAAATGCGACGTATGATGTGTGGTGGAAAGGCACGTATCGAAAGTCGTATGGATTTCAATTATGATTTCATTCTGAAAACTCTACATAATGGACAGCATAACTGGCTACAAATTATACAGGATTCATATTGGTATAAGCAGGGGATTACAGCACAGGAGGAACTGACACAGGATTTGCAGGCAGCACAGGAAAAGCTGCAAGCCATGCAGCTAACAGATACACAGGAAACTGTCTGTCTGTCTAGACAGGAAATTGAGGATAAATTGGCACTACCACTCGCAGCAAAACAGCGCAAGGAGACTGAACGACGTCTTGCACAGTGGCATGCAGAACATGACTCTCCTACTATGAATCGCTGCTGGACTACTTACAAACGAAAACAGGAAATTCTGAAGGATATTCATGAAATTAATAAGTCTATTGAATCCGTAAAGAATGCAGCATTTGATACTGTGAAACCTCGCATTAAATTCCTGGAATCTATTGGATATCTACAGAATATCCCTGAAGATTATACAACTATCTCAGCCAGCAATCTAACTCTGTATGGTATTCTTGCAACAGAAATTAATGAAGCACATCCATTGCTTCTAACAGAACTCTATCTCAATAAAAAATGTGTGGATCTCAGCCCAGAACAACTATGTATTCTACTATCAGTATTTCTAGAGGAACCACGTACAGATTATACAGTAGACAGTATTGCAGATGTAAGAACACAGTATGAATGGATAAAACAGACAGGACAGCTTTATAGTACAAAAGAGGCAGGTATATCTCCTCCTGAATTCTGGAACTGCACAGCATATTGGATGGAACCCATACAGTCCTGGATTAATGGTGAATCAATGGCATCAATTTGTACAAAGTATGAAATGCATGAAGGAAACTTTATTAGGGCTCTACATAAACTGTCAAATATTATGGATGAATGGGAGGGACTTGCAACATACTGTCAGGATACTGTAATGATTGAAAAAATTACTGGTATGAGAGGACGCATCATTCGTGATATTGCTGTGTCTGATAGTCTCTATCTAACTTTGTAGATTGTCTCCACATATTTCAAATATAATTTTATCCTTCCATCGCCGCTTATTATATTGTACTGCATATTTAATTTTTATTTCATCTCCTACTGTGACTCTATATTCTCTACTTTCATCTAGTGACATTATTTTATTTTCTGCCATTACATACTTCACTTTAATAATCATACGCCATTGTTCAACATATACATGGATTTTATTTCCAATTTCTATTACAATTCCATTGACTGTACCAGAACTTGCAAGATTATCTAAGAAATATATAGAACGTGCATATTTTCTCTGATTTTTACTGATAATATTCAGAGCATCTATAGAATATTCTGAAGATGCCATACAACCTTTCAGAACCCGTTGATTCACTAAATCTACATATCTACGAATAGGTGATGTAGCATGACAGTAAAACTCTGTAGAAAGTCCTGAATGAAATGTATCATCTGATAAAGCAGGAATATACTGTGCAGCAGCTGTGCCGAGGAAAGGCAGGACAGGAAGGCAGGAAGACTCATTCACAGCCTGTCTGCGCAGTATCCCCTGTCCTGCGTCACGCAGCTTTTTTCCTGCCTCACGATTATACAGTAACATTAACTGTTCAATCCATATATGTGTATCATCTGTTTGAGACCCATATAATTTACTACAAACATCTCGCATAATACATACATTTTCTGTTGAGGCCTCTATAAGAAAGTTATCATATGCATATGTTTTATCAACTTTGAAATATGTTTCAGCAAAACCATTAACTATTAGTTCTAATTCATCACTATTCCACATACAATACAATGATACGCCAATACCATATGAATTGCATGGAAGAAGTGAAAGACATCCTTCAGATAAGCAGGAAGGTAACATAGAACGCATAACACAGCCTTCATTATTATAAAATGTCTGTCCATTTGCCGCAGCTGTCTTATCTAGAAGTGAATTTGCTGCTATATATTCTGCAACATCACTAATTGTTATGACAATCTCTGTTTGAATATTGGATAATCTATTAATAGTAATTACATCGTCTACATCACGACAACCTTCAGGGTCAATATGGAATGTAAAACCTGTCAGCTGTTTCCTGTTTTTGAAACATGGTACATACTGTGAAACTGCTGTAGCTGCTTCCTGTATTGAGCGTCTTTGAGTTGCATTTGGTTGCAACCCTGCATAGAATAGTAGGAGAGCTTCTTTTTCTGCTTTGATATTACCACAAGGTCCAATAACTCTTACTAAATCAGCCCGAGGTATTTTATTAGATTGTACAGTTGTAGTATCAGGTTTAATAATACATAATAGGTTATTCCCAGCAGGTTTTTCCTTATAGCCAACAGCATAGAAGTTATCAGTAGTATTGTATGCAACTGCTAAATATGATGGAACACCATGTGATGATATACCATATTTGTATGGATTTGTGAGTTCTAATATAGCTATAAGCATTTTATGAATGATTATAAATATAATTGTTGTATAATATTTTCAATTTTTTAATCAATGTAAAAATAAATGTCAGCGACTGTATCATATACATTTAATAAGCCATCAGGTATATTAGATTTATCAAATACAGTAACTATTAATAAAGCATCTGCTAGTGTATTAACACCTACTACAAATCCATCACTTAGTGGAGATAAACTAATATATAATACAAATATTCTAAATTCAAATTATAGTACAATTACATTACCAGGTAGAACATATCCAACATCAACATCACTTGCATCATTTAATGAACGCATTTTTATGGATATAACTATAAATTCAACTACTGGATGGTCGTCAAATCCTCTTCCAATATTTAATATACAAATAGATCAAACATCTCCATTTAACGATTATAATCAACAAATGATGCTTTTTATAGATCAAACTGGAGTATATGGGGGCTATACAAATAATTATCAAAATTATATATCATTTCCTTATCTAAATAATACTTCAAGTCGGTCAGGTACAGATAGTACAGGATATTCTATTAAAAATGCTCAATATTATACATGGCCTCGTTCTTATACAATTAATGCAGGTGATAGAATATTTATAATGGCAAATTTAAGCAGACCATCAGGAACACTTGAAATATATAGATATACATCAACAGGGGTTGAAATGTTAATAGGAGGTAGAGGAGATTTGCTAATATTTCCTACAAATGTATTTGGTTCAGATTATTATTTAAGTTCAATTAATTTATTACAACCAACATATACAAATTATTCATCTACAGCAGGATTTAATGGTGCAACAATTAATAATATATATTATAATATAAAACCTACTATAACAGGTCTACAAATTGTCAATGCACTTGTTAAAACCGCACC